>Ga0307512_10000165_pt1 | contig 88986 bp, 76 predicted proteins | sample 14_EM_MG_FD_200267 | JGI IMG/M metagenome (GOLD analysis project Ga0307512, IMG submission 200267) | Populus trichocarpa ectomycorrhiza microbial communities from riparian zone in the Pacific Northwest, United States - 14_EM | ecosystem: Host-associated > Plants > Roots > Unclassified | place...
AACAGAGCGTCAACAGAGCGTGAAGAGAGCGTTAACAGAGCATCAACAGAGCGTCAACAGAGCGTCAACAGAGCGTTCACAGAGCATCAACAGAGCGTGAAGAGAGCGTCAACAGAGCATCAACAGTACGTCAACAGAGCGTCAACAGAGCGTTCACAGAGCATCAACAGAGCGTGAAGAGAGCGTTAACAGAGCATCAACAGAGTGTCAACAGAGCATAAACCGAGCGTCAACACAGCATCAATAATCTTGGGTGTTGCATCATATATACTTCAAGGGCTGTGCTCTGGTATTTACCCAAAATCAATGTATTGGCAGTATTTGTGGGCAAATGGGAATGCAACATGGTTACAGCCCCAGTCTCAAAATGATCGTCAACAGAGCAACTATAATTTTGTGCGTTGCACCTTGTGTCATCCACAGCCTGTAGTACGGCTTTTATCCATAATCGAAGTATTGGCCACCTTTACAGGCAATATCTTTAATGTCGATGTCACTTCACCTGACAATGCAGGTCAACAGATCGTCAACAGAGCATCAACAGAGCATCAACTGAGTATCAACTGAGCATCAATAGAGTATCAACAGAGCATCAACAGAGCATCAACAATCTTGGGTGTTGCATCTTGTATAATCCAAGGTCTGTGCTATGGAATTTACCCATAATCAACATATTGGCAGCCTTTATTGGCACAAGGCAAGGCGACATGGTCACAGTCCAAGTCTGAAAATGAGCGTCAACAGAGTGTCAACCATTTTGTGTGTTACATCTTGTATACACCAAGGGCTGTGCTACGGCATTTACCCATAATCAACATATTGGCAGCCTTTATTGGCAAAAGAGAAGGCGACATGGTCACAGTCCAAGTCTGAAAATGAGCGTCAACAGAGCGTCAACGATTTTGTGTGTGGCATCTTGTATCATCCAAGGGTTGTGCTATGGCTATTATCCATAATTGAAGTATTGGCCGCCTTTATTGCCAATATGGTTAATGTCGACGTCGCATCACCTGACAATGAGCATCAACCGAGCGTCAACAATGAGTCAACAGAGCGTCAACAGAGCATCAACAGTGCGTCGACAATGCATGAATAGAACATCAACAGAGCATCAACACAGAGTCAACAGAGCATCAACAGAGCATCAACAATCTTGGGTATTGCATCTTGTATAATCCAATGGCTGTGCTACTGTATTGACCCGTAATCAATGTATTGACAATGTTTATGGGCACAAGAGAACGTGACAGGGTCACAGCCCCAGTCTGAAATCAGCGTCAATAGAACATCAACGATTGTGGGTGATGAATCTTGTATAATCCAAGGGCTGCACTATGGCTTTTATCTGTAATCAAAGTATTGGCCACCTGTATAGGCAACAAGGTTAATGTCCATATTGCTACACCTGACAATCAGCATCAACCGAGCGTCAACACAGCGTCATCACAGCATCAACCGAGTGTCAATAGAGGGTCAAGGATATTGGGTGTTGCAACTTGTTTAATCCAAGGGCTGTTCTAGGGAAGTTACCTATAATCGAAGTATTGCAAACTGTTACGGAAAATATGGTAAGACTCGATTTCGCTCCAACTCACAATGAGCCTCACCAGAGCATCAAAAGATTGTGGACTATTCTAGGTGTTGCATGTTGTTTAATCGAAGGGTTGTGCTACGTCCTGTACACATAGTTGAAGTTTGGCCGCTTTTATTTGCAATATGGTTAATGTCGGTGTTGTTACCACCTTTCACTGCTTGTCAACATATCATTAATGATATTTGGTTATGTAAGTATGGTGATTGGAACATGTCATGCTTTCTGTTATGTGTAACAAACATATTGGCAGCCTTTACCATCAAAAGAGCACCTGGAACGGTCATTTCCCAATTCTGAAAATGATCATCAATCGAGCATCAACGATCTTTGGTGTTTTCAATAAAGCAATTTGTAAGTCATTTGCTCACAGTTATCCATAACCAACCAATTGCCAGCCAGTATTGGCAAATGAGAAAGTGATACGGTCACTGCCCAATTCTCAAATTATCTGTCAACTTCATCTCAACCAAGTGTCATGAATTGGTTGTGACGCATATTGGGTAATAAAGCCATCACATGGATAGTTGAGCATATAATCGAACTATTAATCTCCTCCATGGTCAAAAATACTAAGTAGTAAAGCAAAAACATGATTCCAAATGTTATCAATTTCACACCCTGCATAACGTGCAAAATGTAATTCCTGGATGATAAATAATCAATTTTGATTGAGTTCTATTGTCAAATCACGAGGGCCAGTGCGGTATATGCATTTACAGATGGACTCGGTTGCTAACCCGGTGAGGACCAGCCCAACTCAGACGGGCAGGGAGATATCAATTGAAATGTACCCGAATCAACAGTTCATGTTGATTGATGACCAGTCCCGCTAATTTATCTTCCGACTGGTTGGAGACATCCATTTATCAGATATTGGTAGCCTTTCCTGGCAAACACAACAGGGAAACGCTCCTTGCAGCATCCTAAACATGCGCATCACTAGAGTGTCAACAGCATTAGTTGTTGGATATTCGGAAATGAAGGCATCACGCTAATCTTCTCATTCATAACGGAATTATTGAACACCATGATTGGCAAAAATACTATATATGAAATGTAAAACACCAATTCCAAATTAATCCATATTGCAAGCTTCAAAGCATACAAAAACATATTATTGGTTGTTGAAAAAGCTATTTTGATAGAATACTATTAACATACTCCATAACCAAGAGCCTTATTTGAATCTATAGATGGACCCGTTGCGCAACCCACTGACAACCCACCCAATTCAGACCTGTTGGGTATTTACCTTTGAACTGTAGCAGAGTTGACTGTCCGGGTTAATCGACAACCCAGACGGCAAATTCAGAAACAGTTGTGTTTAGACCCGGCCCCGGATCTGAAGTAACAGTTTCAAACCATTGCTAACACTTTTTCTGGGGTTGAGAAAGAGTCTCTGAGATATTGATTTGAAAGCGAGTTAACTCAGGTTAGCATAACACATACATAGCCGAATCACACCCCGCCAAATGGAACTGGGAAGTTTCTCGTGTCAAGTCTGCAATCAGCACAATTGGGCCTTATACTACGTCATTGTTGCTTTGTGAGTAATTCCCATGCTTGAGTGTCTGACCAGATGATAATGAAGGTAGATGGTCATAATTCATTGAATAGGTGAGATTCTTAGCTATCTGGGGGTCTGGGCATCGAACATCAAGAACTAATGAGGCTGGTAGGATGATTGCTTCCGTAACGATCGTCGACTGTAGTATGCATCATGACTATAACTGAGATGTATAAGCAAGGAGCTCAATAGGAAGCAATCACTGTTGCTGCTCTACAAACTGGCCTTCTATTGAATGAGGTTGCATGGTTGTGCATGCACAACTGATGTGTATTATCCCTAGTCATGTTAACCTTCATACAGCATATAGTTCCTGTTGGGTTCCTGGACATATCTTATCATATCCCTTGTATAACCTGTCAATTCATGGAAGTGAATGAAGGTGAGTACCTATCCCATGTCCTAGTATATCCATTGGAGCATATACCAAATCAAGGCGGAATGTGTATGATTAAGGTTACATTTCCTAAAGCCGGGGTTTGTTTCAGGTATCAAAGGTGTAGTGAAATACCATACAGTTCGTGACAACGAAATAGGATATAAGCCGCCCTTCATTCCGCTGATGGTCGCTGCTACCTGCAATATACTTAACCATACTCCGATTTATTCTATCACATATTTCGCATGTATTGTAGTTTACCACTTGCTGTGTTTGAGACCATGTGTTGACGAAAGGATCCCAACCGATGAGAGGGAATATGGCTGCACATTATGGCCTATTTGGTTTGCATAAATGTGGTGACGAGCATGCAGAATCACCGGATAATAGTTCAAGGCATGCCACACCAAAAAATTGTCAATTTGGGCAATTCACCTATCAATATCATCCACCACATGGGTACGGTTACCCTTCTTCACATCAGCTATATCCAGACACTCTGCAGTAATATTACAACTCTCTATTCAACATGAAACAGTTTGCCACCTACCAACACCGCAAGCCAAGATTTTCCAATTTATGTGCCACCATGGCAAGGAAATGACCTGCACCAAGGTGGATATGGCAGGTCTTGAATGTTCACCCCCTGCGCAGTTCCCAGCAGATGGGCCGTCATTTCCAGATACACAGATTGTGCCTCCAGGACTGTTGGGAAATCATCCAGTCAGTCAGGTAACATCTTGCAGCTTGACTTTTTCATCTCAACCTTCTTCAGGTGCACTGGGCAGACACCCTATATGGCTCCCAACCAAAGAATTCCAGCCGCCAGTGGAATTGCGAAAAACACATGTTGCAGGGCTTTTGGACTTGCCCCCATTGCCGGAGATGTCCCACCCCAAATGTGATGCAACTGACGAAAGCAACCCTTCAGCAGCCTTGGGTGGGGCCGAAGGCAAACTCCCAATCAGCCTGAAGCAATCTGAATTCTCGTTGAAACAATTTACCAAAACGATGGGGCAGGCCAATTACAGTGTATTCAACAAGTACACGAAAGTATAGATGGTGGGGATTCTCAAGAAGAATCATCGGTCGATTATCTGGGGGCAGAACCGTTTGGAACACGTCCGAGATGGAATCCACCAACGGGAGAGTACAGTCGCAGATTTTTTGACAACATTCGAAAACTGGTTGCCGTTGCATACTTCTGATACGGCTGAATGGATTTGCTCATGGTGGTTTGGGATGTGGTTGAAGAAATGAGCAATAGAAATTCGAGAGGAGAGGAACAATGAAAGTCGAGAGAACAAGTGACTGGGGATGGATTTGGGAGTGGGAAAGGGAAAATTGGCAAGAAGTAATCACTCTGAGTTGCCAAATACAGTGTGCACAGTTAAGCTTTGCAGGGTGTCAAATGGCAAGGATACTGTGCTTACCCAAGAACCTCTCTACGCCTGGTATACATATGTGAGGCAATGGGAGGAGTTGGTTGATTTCATCAACAAAAATCGCGCCCCAAAAGAGGCATTCAATCTCAGATGACTGTTCAAGTGCACCGTGGAGCAGGACGAATTGGAAGCAGAGTACATCGAATTATTTATACAAGATCAAATGATCAATGACCCCATATATGGCCAGATTTTGTACCACTGGTGCGATTCAAATGCTATCAAGTTGAAACTTGGATATAATGTGACGATATTTTTGATATAAATGACGAGAGCGACAGGGAAGGAGATTACCAAGCATGGAATCAGACCGGCTAAGGTAATCTCCGCTTGCCGTGTTAAGACTGGACGTGTGCAACTCCTAATCAGTATACATAGACTTTGGAAAGTTCTGAAGATGGTGGAAGAGAGGGAGAAGAGGAGGGAGAGGAGGATTGTGGGCAAGAAAATGATACTTGTATTAATGTAAGCTATGATTGAAAGAATAGAATTGATTATATTCCATCCACATGGATTCATTCAAATGGTAGCTGCTCTGTGAAATACCTAACATTGAGATGGATTTTAGGAGCACCGGAATATAAGCTTATCTGTCAAGCTTACATCCAAGCAACTGAAAGTGAATATTGAGAATGAACAGAACACTGACAAAGGTGCAAGGGAGGTTTAGCAGCAAGTGAAGAATGCTGAGGAGGTCCTCAATCCAGAAAGTGGAAGCTCAAAACCCAATACGGTTCTCAATACAATTCACAATGAATTTGAACACATGTGTATTGATGATCCAGTCAGGGTGCTGAAGGCACATCCTATTCGGCAATCAACAGATGACCATGTCCCAGGGCGCAAATATTCAATTCCAGGCCTGCCGGGAAATAGGTTTTTTGTGCACCAGCTTAGGACCATCTGGTTCATCATGAGCAGATGGCTTCGGGATGCGGATATGCCAGGAGCACTGGTGGCAGATGCAATGGGTCTTGGAAAGACGTTCACCTCGGTGGCAGTGGCAATGCTTCGCAAATAGGTGACCGAACAAGTTGCAATGTGGTTGCCACTGTCTTTTAATAAGGTAATACCCATGAAGAGTGGGTGAGTGTGGTGCACAATGATTTTCCCTGCAGTGTCAGTGAAGAACAAAAGTTGTATCTGCTGCAGAGATTGAATTCTGTACACTGCCGCTGGTTGGTGATCCAGTTAACACCACCCCATGGGCATCCGGCACTGATCTCAGCCCTTCAAACAATCCTGGTGGTAACAATGCATGAAGGGGCAGAGATTCTTAAAAGTGACATCGACAAGATGACATGTGGAATCTATTTCAACCTCGTCAACATATTGCATGCCGAAAATGTGAATCTCACCCAGGAGTATCTGCATCCCTCTATTGACAATCTGGAAATCCAATGGAATCTCCCCATTGTTTCATGTGATACCTTGACGTCCAGATCGAAACCATCAACTAACGGCCAACACTCTTACAGTTGATGGAGTTTTGGGATTTTTGATGAATCCCATCGGTAGCGGACTAAGAGCATTCCGGGCTGGTAAATTGGGATGAATGTGAGAATTGGATTTCATCAAGTCACTGCTACACGGGGTATCCATTCACTCTATGAGTGGTGTTATCAGACGATATGGCTGTTTTCCGGTGCGCCTGAACATCCAGAGGATGATTCTTTGATGGAAAAGCATGGTGCTAATAGACAGTTGTATTCAGCTTTGATGAGTGTGATGCATGCTATCCAGATGAAGGATGAAGAAGCTGGACAAGATGCGGCGCACCGGATGATTCAGATTCAAAAGCCATGGATTGTAAGGCGGTTGTCAGAATCGAATCTAGTCAATGGAAAACCACTCGTCCACATCCCAAAGGAGAATGCACACCTGATTAATCATGAGTTGACTGAGGAAGAGCAATCACATCTGCGGACCCTGGTGGAAAGATACACTTTGTGGGGTGCTTCTGGAGAATGGAGGGTTCATAGATGGCCGCTAGTTAGATTCTCTTTAGTGTTGGGAGACACCGAGGATCACAACCATGTTTATGGACAATGACAGGATAAATGACTGCTTGAAACTCGTGTGGAATCATTGATTTTTCAAAGCCTGAAAGGCACAATTTTGGCAATACTTGTCAAGGAACCTGCAGAGTATCCAGATACTTGCCAAGACGGCACATCAAGCGAGACGCTCCTTCCAGATCAGAGAAATGAACACCCACCACCCAGTGCACCTTCACCGCCAGAGGCAGTGCTATGTTATTCCCTTCCTGGCCACGTTCGTCATTTGCAGTAGTGGCTAATGAGGTTTTGTGTGGATCATGTCGATATATTCCACATGTCTGCTGCAATGGGCAATGATAAATGCACAGAAATGCAGCTCAAAATCCAGGATTCACGACATCCCTGGGTATTCATAAGCACACCCAACGTGGGCAGGAGATGCCTAAATCTTATAGCTGCAAATGATGTTGTAATAACTCAGAAATTTTGGGTGTTCAGTGAGCAGCGGCAGGCATTTGGAATAAGTTGTCCGGCTAGGGCAAAACCGATTACCACAGACATGGTTACTGAACACAGGTCCTGGTAGCTCTGTTAACTGTGGCATTGATCACCACCAACATTCTGGAGTGGGGCAAACGGCAGTCATGCATGACTTGATGAGTTGACTGAACATCATGACGTCGATGATATACCGGATTCTGGAGCCTCTTGAGAACCATCAAAACAGGTTGAATGTAAATGAAGACACATTGCCGTCTGATGAATCATTAATCTTAGACTGTTAGACGCTTCATCAAGGAATGCCACTTTTGATATTCATGCAACATACTCTTCATAACTGATACAAATAGTCAAAAAGGTTCCCTGTAAGGGACACTATACTGGATAGAAAAAGACTTTCTGACTTGAATGTTGAAGTGAATCAAAGTTCTGAGGTCGGAATTGTTGTATCTTCAATTAGACATGGCTAGAGTGGGATTTGATTGTCGTTCTTCTTTATTAGTAATAACCTATGAGATGGAGTGAGTTAATAGGGGACATTAGAAGTTCCTGCGGCTTACCGATTGCATGATAAATGGCATGAGTCCAATTATGTGAAAGATGCAGCAAAGGGCTTCAATCAATGTTTAGTTGCGACTTTGAGGTGCACCAGAAGCCTGAAGGCATTTGCGTTTTTCGAATGAAAAAGCAAAATTGTTCCATTTTGTGGTGCACTGGAGTGGCTTCGCCAAATGTCACGCGATTCATCATGAGTGATCGAGCACTGCATATCTGCCAGTCCCATTGAGCACTAAGACAGTCAAGGTGACATTCAAGTAATTATGTCTGATTATGAAAAATGGCTCACTTATTGGTGCCATAGTGGGAGCATTGCGTGCAGGTGATTGAACTTCAGATGCACCGGAGAATCGTTGACATATCTTTGTGACAGATCCATTCCTGCATATTCACACCTCCCATTTGGCAATCAAAACAGACCAGGTAATTAGTTTTAGCAATGGGTCCAGCTAACCCGCCAGGGGTCCGGGTTCGGACGGCTAAAATGGTTCAGTTCAGTTTCAAATCAGTCTAAAATTCCGACCAGCTGCATGTTGGCGGGCCAAAGCAGGACCCATACCTGTCAACCCACGGGTTTTGCTGGGTTTGGCTAGGCCCGTCGGTTCCAATCTCCCGTTCCGGTATTCGGGTATTTCTATTTATGGTTCCATTCTGATATCCTATTGTAAATCACAAAATATTAACATTGGTATAACCTTGTTGTTTTCTGATATATTGGCCGCCTTTATAATCAAAACCAAGTGAGAACCGGTCCCTGCCCCATGCTGAAAATGAGAGGCAACGGCAAGTCAATGATTTTTGGTCTCATACCTTGGGTAAACTGAGCGGCAATTAGATGTAGACGTTCGTAAATGCGGTATCGGCTGCCTTTATATTCAAAAGACAAAGTGACACACTCCCTGCCCCATGCTGAAAATGAGCGTCAACGGAGCGTCAACCATTTTTGGACTTGTATTTTCGGTAATTTAATTGGGGAATGATCGCAGACATCCATATACCGGGAATTGGCTGCCTTTATAGGCAGATAACAAGCAACGTTCCCACGACAGCTTCCCGGACAACCACAATTCAGTTCATTTTCAAAGCTGCAAACAAGTGATACTTAGCGTTTTAGCCAATAAAACCGGTCAAAACTTTGTGTATAGCCATTCACAGCCATATCGCGCATTGATTAACCATGATGCAAGGCCAAAAATCGTTGACGCTCCGTTGACATTCATTTTCATGGTCGGGTAGGCGGAGTATTGCTTTCTCTGTTGCCAATAAAGGCGGCCAATACTCTCAGTATGCATCAAGATAGCGAAGTCTCTGATTGAGTACCTGACTTACAAGACCAAATGTCGTTGACGATCTGTTGACGCTCAGTTTCAGAATCGTGCAGGGAGCATAGTGATTTCTCTTTTGCCTATAAAGGCAGCCTGTACGTCATTTATGCATCACTGCGACCAATCGCTACGCAGAGTAACCTTGATGCTAAGTGAAACATTGTTGACACTTCGTTGAGGTTCATTTTGCCACGGGCGTATCTGCAATATGGAACCATTCACTTTGGCATCCTATATCAACAATGGTCTTGTGACAGCCGTTCTGTGCTATTCATTTACGCTCTCCTTTATTACTACATTGTTCTTTAATGATGCATATAAATATACCCTTTAAAATATACTTTAAAGTGTCCGCTAATTGTAGATAATGATAATACTCAAAAATCCCGTTCCCTTCAGTCAACTCTCCTCTTCACTGTTAGATTCACTTAAATGGCTGCCGGTGTCATCACAATGACTGTCAGCTGCATTACCACGCAGCTGATAGTGTACTAACCTGTGAATGGACCATCATGAGTCAGCAAATCTGGAATACAATCTTCATCGCACGTGCGATGCTGGGCAAACATTGGGCTTTGGGAAGGACAGTGTGTATATACACCTATGCGGGTGGCGTACCTTCTGTTTCTGAGTTTGCGTCGTCATCACATGGCACAGGTGGCGATCCGGGCCGAGGTGGTGCCCGTCTAGGTGGAGGTATACCCTTGCCTTTGCGTCTCCGGCAAGTCTCTGGATTTTTTGCTGTGCCATTTTGGCAAGTACGGCAGCTGTCCATTTGATTTTCTTAAACCATTGCTAGGTGTCTTTCGATCACAGCCTTCACCTTGTTATGCCCAGGAAACTAAATACCCCGCTTCTTCTCTTCTCGGACTTCGGCGCGAGGTTTTTTCCTTAGTTGTTGCGTTTGCTCTATTGCGGCACGTGAAAACCCTGCGTTAACCATTTTGGCCATATTCAAGACAAGACGCATGTCGGACTGTTCAAGCTGTACCCGACCTCCTTGTCTTGCCATAGTAGCTGACATGTTGCGAACCTCCAAGAAAGTAGTTACCGCTTCTACAGTGAGATCTGGGAATTTCCTGAACCATATATGACTCTGTATCCTCCTCGAAGGTCTTTAAAGCCTGTTTCATCCATTCCTGGGGACATTAATGCCGAAATTTGTCTGCGAAAATACCAGAACTGACAACATTGTGATGTTCAATTTCGCAGACTGTGCGAACAAATGCCTTGGTCGAGGATGGAGATTTGCCGTTACGGGAACTGATAAATTGGTCCCGTAGCTCTCTCTGTACCACAGCTGTGCGTTATATTCCCAGTTGACCGTGGTTTACACAGATATGGATTGACTCACATCCGATTGCCTGCTACTTCTTATTCTTGCGGCTTCCAGTTTTACATACCTTGTTTAAATGTGTGTCCTGGCTCCTATTTTTGGTGGCTTCAATTGCAGCGTCGCGGTGGACTAACGGGTGTCTGCATTGCTGCGGTGTCTTGCCAAGTGGCGCATTGCGTGAAAAGCCTGTCGTTCGGATTGATTCAGCTTCAATCGCACCAGGAGGAAGTCTTTCGGGAGCCATGGCTTGCGATTGCCGAAATGTGAGGAAGATGATCAAGAAAAGAAGTGGGAAGTGCTGAAGATTATATAGTGTGCTACAAGTCAACATGGAATGAGTGACAGCCAACTTGCACGTTCGTTTCAAGCGGAATCCTGCTGCGTATAGCTGCAGGAGATTCCAACGGTCGTGTGATTACAGTAAGTCGGTCCGATGTTGTTTGTTTGTTTACCGGGATACATCTAGGTGAATGACAGCTGATATCTCATGTTTGATAGATATAAACAGGTCATTATTCGAAGAAAAGGACGTCTGGTGATGTTTGTCTCAAGACATTGCCAGGAATTTACCTGAATCACACACTCCTTATCATGTCATAATGTACTGTTAGCATGACTATTCCTAATGAAGTGACGGTCAAAACGCTGAATTTGCTTTGTTCGAATCGATCAAACCTACCAACCTTCACCTCAAAGACGGAGCTTGCCTCCATGTGGTCCATTTCTTGCAACAACCAACATCTCGCCCAACAACAATGTCAACACAAGATAGAATGGTCAATGCTCCGAAAAAGAACCTTTCGCCACTTCCCACGGGCAAATATGGCAAAACAACGAACCATTCCACAGGACGATGTCATCATGTGAATAAAGGCAAGGGTTGCTTGGAGGTAGAAAGGGTCCGAGTGTTTGGAGTATTACACGGCTTACGATCCAAAAAGAGTCTTGCAGCAGAGAAATGACGAGAAATGAACTTTTTAAGCAACGAAGAGAGAGAGAAATGGATCGAGGACTATGTGGAGAGAGAGACTGCAGTCGCAAGACAGCGAGTTCCAGACACACAGACAGCAATGATGCAAGAGTAGGAACATATGGTAAATGTTGAAAAGGGACGATCGACAACCACAAAGCCTGAAATAACATTTGAGGAGATGTTAAATTCTATCGGAGACAGTCTGAGTGATCTTCCAAGTTCCGAAAATGAGGAGGATGGGGAAGACCATGATGATGATGAAGAAGATACAGGGCATGGCAAGCTGAGCGACGATGACGAACCTGGCTGGGTGATTGGCACAATCTCCAAAACGGTACAGCCGCGCATGGAGAGTTTTCGGCAAAAACAGCTGAGGCTTGACGAACTGATGCAACCGGGATTGGGGTACGTGTTCGACTGCTTCCATGAGAGAGATATGAAGTACGGTACAACTGAATTGAAGGTTCCGGCTGTTGGGATGGCCCAATCAGACTCGACTGCAGCCACACCATCAGCGACAACATTTGGAGAGCTTACGCAGGCTCTTGATATCATCCCTGGACAATCACAAATGCCGCAAGTGACATCTCGACAGGGACCTAGTCAAATGAGTCTGGGTTTGGAGAAACCTCCGGCAGACAATCCCATAGTACTGCCAATGCCATCCGCAGTGCCTGATTCGTCAGCAATAGAGATCGCGGAGCCAGTTCAGCCCGTAAGCTTTTACCCCTGCATGCAGTGTCCCTAGGTAATTACCAAATAGATTTCGGATTCGAACGAAGACATGGTGACGGCTCCTGCATGTACGGAAGTGTATATAGCCACATCGGGAATGTTGACGATATATCTCGCGTAAAAGCAATTTGTGAACCAGTTTTGATATGTGTCAGGTTTTTCTGGATTTCAGTGACCAGATTGTGAGACAGGGTTATACGTCAGTGAATGTGCAAGAGTCATATGGGCCATCCGAATGATCTAGACTCCAAATCAGATTAATTGAGGAATGACAATCTGTATATGATATTGCCTGTTACGGATAAATGATTAAGCAAAACCTAAATTTGAGACAAAATTTGCTTACAGAGTTGGATAAGGCATGGTGAGGAAGTCAGGCTATAAATATCTAAAACTAGTGCATGGAGTGTTATGCCATAAATTGCCAGCCGAAAGTGTTGAAACGCGATGGACCTATGTTATTAACCATTTAAATGACGTTTATAGTGGGGGCTCAGAAACTGAGATTTCTCAAAGATGTTGGATTCAAATGATATTATGTAGAAACTGTATACTGGCTGCCTATAGAGGCTGTATGCATTTTTTGTACAATTCTTGAGCACCCAATGACTTTTAGTAGGGCTCTAAGGTAAGCTAAAAGGTGAGTGTCAACGGAGCGTCAACAATTTATAGTCATATCTATTCAGCAATCACCTGTCTGCATAGTCGCATCCATCCAAAAAAGAAGTATTGGCCGGCTTAGTAGGGAAAATTGCAAGCAACACGCACATTGCCCCTTCATAGAAATGAGCATCAGCAGAGCCTCAAAGATTTATAGTCATATCCATTCAGCAATCACGCAGCTGCATAGTCGCATCCATTCAAAGAAGAAGTATTGGCCGGCTTTGTAGGGAAAATGACAAGCCACACGCACATTGCCCCGTCATAGAAATGAGCCTCAACGGAGCGTCAACCATTTCTAGTCAGATCCATTCAGCAATCACCCGGCTGCATAGTCGCATCCATTCAAAGAAGTAGTATTGGCTGGCTTAGTAGTGAAAATGGCAAGCAACACGTACATTGCCCTGTGATAGAAATGAGCGTCAACGTAGCGTCAACCATTTATACTCAGATCCATTTAGCAATCACCATGCTGCATAGTCGTATCCAGTCAAAGAAGTAGTATTGGCCGGCTTAGTAGGGAAAATGGCAAGCCACACGCGCATTGCCCCATTACAGAAATGAGCGTCAATGGAGCGTCCGCAATTTCTGGTCTTACATCCTGGATAATAATTGGGCTTTGCAACGGCATTTAGCCACAATAATAATATTGGTGGCCTTTAAGGGCAAAAATGCTGCAGACGATATTGCTACTACCTCCTAAAAATCAGTGTCAACGGAGCGTCAACAATTTTTGGCATTGCATTAGTGAAAATTCTGAAGGTTTTGCAGCATCCTTGACTCATAATCGAACTATCACCCACCATTCTAGACAACACATGGTTGTGACAACATCAGGACTATGTCCGAAACATGAGCGTCAACTGAGTGTCAACAACTTTTTGACTTGCCCAATGCAAAATGCAAGCCCTGCGTGGCAAAGATGAACTATCATTGAACTATCGGCCGCCTTTCTACCCGAAAATGATTGCGACAACATCGCTACTATGTCCTAAAAATGAGCATCAACGCAGCTTCAACCCCTTCTGGCCTTGCATCTTGGAAAAGACATGGGTTGTACGGCGACATTGAACCTTAATCGACCTATAGGCCGCCTTTCTAGGCAAAAATGCTTTGGACAAGATGATAACAATGTCCAACAATGAGCGTCAACGGATTGTCAACGATTTTTGATTATGCATTTTGGATAATCTAACTGCAATGGAATGCGGATCACCCATAATGAACTCATCGGCAGCCTTTAATGGCAAAAGTGCTAGTGATAATATCACGTCCGCCTCCTACAATTGAGCGCCCACACAGCATCAACAGTGTTGGTGGATGCTCAGAACGCTGCACAGCAATAAACTGCATTGTGCGGTTCCTAAATCGAGTTTTACATGGTCAGTCATCGCAATCTATCCTTGTATAGCACTTCACAAATATGTAAGCAATGTCTTACAGATCTGATTTTTTTTCTTGTAGTTGTAGAGTCAATATTGAAGAAGTCGCAGTCTGCTTTACTGTATCGTCACTTTCGTCAGTCTCTCAAGCCGGATCACCCAGCATTCTCATTCTTACCGCCATGTCAGATTCGAAATCTTTGAACACCTCTTTACTCGAGGTTATGATCTCTTCCAAAAATGAATGTTTCTGTATTCGTGATTTGAGTGACCTTACATTGCAAATCATTTTTGATGCTAGGTGGGCTTCAATGAATGAAGGCTTCAAGCGGCCAATTGCTCAGAATATTTCTCGACATGCACCGTCGTGGCAATTCTATTTACACTGCGGAATTGAAGCGACCTGCAGCCCTGGCATCATATGTATCGTTTGTCATCAAGTTCTTCGACATCCATCAGAACATGGGACCAGCTCAATGGGGAAACACTTGCTTGCAAAAGCTCACATCGTAAAGTTAAACCAATTACCAGAGTCAGAAGTTACTGAATTGACTGGTACGACTGTTGATGAAACAGCATTAGCCATCTGAAAGAGGCAAGGAAGTCGAGGAATCACAATAGTAAGTTGGCAGAGGAAATTCAGATTTGACATCCAGCTTAATCCATATTGACCGAAACGGCAGATAAAACGTTCCAAATTGGCTGATAAGGACTGTGACATTTCCGAATTTCACCAAGACACGTGGAATCACTACCTCATATTGGGATTTTTTCGTCTCATATTCCATGCAACGCTATATCAAATCGCCAGTTGCGGTGGTCATATAAAGCATTACGCGATGATCTATTGCGGCCGTCCGCTACAACCCTGAGCAACATTTGCTGTAGGGAATATGCAGTGACAGTGGATGCAATTAAGAAGCAATTGCCATATCGAAACAAAGTTAGTTTAGCTTTGGATGGATGGACACCTACAAACAAATTGGCCATAACGTCGGTCATTGCTTACCATATGGATCGGAATTGGGCATTGGGTGAAGTTCAACTCGCTTTCGATGAGGTTGATCGCCAGATCTTTTCCCGTTTCGAAAGCTAATTGAGGATGATAGGTCAAGGCACAACATACTGCAGCAAGACTAGCTGTACATTTGCAGGATGTGCTGGATCGTTTGGAGCTCACCAACGGTCGTTTGCTCAGAATTACCATGGATATTGCTTCCTCAAATTACTCGATGACACACGAGCTGTACTCAACACTTGAGGCCTCTGGAATCGAGTGGCCTGCATTGAGGAACCACATACCATGTATGGCACACGTAATACAGCTGGCTGTAGGTGCATTCATGAGCACTCTAAGTGTAAAAGACCGCACAAAGTCTTGGGAAGCCTATGAGCACGATGAGTGATTTGGAGAGAATTAAAGCATAGACATCGGGAAGAGTCAAAGAATTCGAAAAGAGGGCAATGCTAGAATCAACAACGTGTCGGCCATGAGACCTGATTTGCCAAAGATAATAGAGAAAGTACGTATTTCATGATATTTTGAAAGTCCTGAAGCTGACTTTCATGTAGCAGAGAATGCTTGCGGTATTGATTACTCTAACAGCTGGTCGTCGAAACGAGTTTATTGACTGTCAAAAAGCCAAAGTCCAGATTGCCGTACTTCCAATCATGGATGTACAGACCTGTGGGAACTCTAAACTGGAGTTACTTGAGGGGGCCTATCGATTACGGGAATTCACACCTGAGCAGCGTCAAAACCCAAAATACCCCGAATACCGAGCACTGTTTACAACTCAGGATGAGTGGACGGTTGCGAAGTATGTCACGGAAGTATTGAGGCCATTCCGATATAGGACCATGTGGATGTCCAAGAGGCATACAGTCACATTGCATCACGTTATCACAGTGTACCATGACATTTTTGATTACATGGATGGCGTGATGTAAGCTTTGGCTAAGAAGAAAACTCAATGAAAAGAAGACTTGTTCTTTGCGGTGAAGTTGGCTCAACAAAAGCTGTCAAAATTCTACACTAGAGTGACTCCAACGATGGGCATGCTTCTAAATTACGCACATATACTCGATCCTTTCCGTAAGGAGCGCTCGTTTAGAAAGTGGGACAAGGGAATGGATATCAATCCTGAGGACGAGACATCCTATACTACACAATACCAAGAGGCCTTTCTGAAGTATGTGGAGAATGAATACTGTGCCAAACTTCGACGCGTGCCAGGCAATAAACCCCAAAGCTTACTGAGCAGCAATCACATCTCCTCTGCAACGGCTTCACAATCCTATCAATGATCCCTTGATCCATACAATTTGTCCAGTGATGCTGACCAATACTTAATGCCTACCAATGTGGCTGAGACGATACCCAGATGAAGCGATCGCGCAGCCCGCTTATTGACCTCCGCCAGGCTATATTTGAATTTGCTGCCTGAAGCACCAATGAACTGGGGACAAATCAATCCAAATCTCAATAATTATGACTCTGACCCAATGGAGTTTAGCAGTATATTTTGCATTCCGGACTTAACCGATTGGTGGAGTCAACAGGAGGAAACACACTCAAAGTACACTGATCTCTCCAATGTGGCACGGGACATATTATCAATCATACCACATGGTGCCTGAGTTGAGGCTAGTTTTTCCCTTGGCCGAGATGTTATCAGCTGGAGGGAGTCAAAAACCACAGTCAAAACCCTTCGCAAAAAAGTTGTTTTAAGGTAGTTCACTCGAGCCAATAACGGGATTGTGGCCGGTACTTATGCAGAATTGGATGATGCGAACACAGAAAACGACTCAGAAATGAAGAAAGAGGCGGAGGAAAGGAAACTGCACAGAAAGGCCAAGGTTCATGACTTTTTGGAGATGTGGCAGGGCAGCCAAAGCCTATGTGCTACACAGAAGGAATCTTGCGCTCAAAACAAGCAGATGACCGCCGTGGGATACATTTCGGACACTGAAGAGATTGTCCAAGCATCCTGGTCACTCTCTCAACATGATGGTGCGGCTGCATTCAAATTGTTAGAAAGATCTCCATTGCCACCACCTTTGTCCGCAACGAACCTCCCTGGAGGACGGACTCAACTCTTGAATGTCCACCGGATCCGGAGAATCAACTGTCATCCCATTGAATGTGACGAGGATAGCGCACCTGAAAGCATTTCGGACACTGAAGATTTGCTTAACTGGAATGGGGACTAAGACAATCAAAATGACAGTGAAGATGTTTGCGCGGCGGACGTTGAATCCGATATGGACCAAGACAATGTGATCGAGGATCCGGAATCCCCAGTGTAGCAGGATATGACTGCCACACCAAATGTTGCTGGATTGATTCGGCCTATACGGAAGTCAAAGAGAAATGCTGAAAAGGTGTTAGTGATGGTCAATGCAACGGAAATGAGAAGGAACAAGGGAGTGAAGAAAACGTAGGACAGAATGCGTCAATCTTTCACCAGCTTCTTTATGTATCTTGACTGAGTTTTTTAGTTAGAGATATATTATGGGAGAATGGTGAGCAGAAGCTTGTAAATATCGGTGGATAAACAGATGTATAGCAGGCGCAATGAAGCTTTGGACAAGACCCATAAATTTTACTTCTGTGTGAGCGAACAGTGAAGGAATGTTAGTGCGCTCAGCTTTGCCACAGGGCCAAGTCTTAATCTGTCAGAAAGACATCTAATAAGTTCAAATTAGGATAAAAACAAATATCGATGGCGGCAGATGTCGATTAGACAATACAGTAACATCAGCGTCAACAGAGTATCAACGATTTGTGATCATGAGAGTACGGTAATTAAACAGTGCTTTGGTCGCCATCAGGCATAACCAATGTATTGGCAGCTTTTATTGGTAAAACACACAGTAACACGGTCATCGCCCCATTCTGAGAATGAGCGTCAACGGAATGTCTATGATTTGTAGTTATGTTAGTTCGGTAATCAACCTGTGCTATGGTCACTGTTAGGAATAATTATAATCTTGGCAGCTTTCATTGGCAAAAGAGACAGCACCACGGTCGTCTCCCCATTCTGACAATGAGCGTCAACAGAGCGTCAACGAATTTTACCTTGGCATCTTGGCTAATTTATGTTCCGATTGGTTGCATACATCCATTTAATAAATTTTGGCAGCCTTTACTGGCAAAAATGACAGCAAAATGATCCATGCCGCATCCTGAAAATGAGCATCAATGGAGCATCAACAGTTTTAGTTGTTGCATATTTGGTAATCCAGTCATCACACTAGTCTTCGAGTTCAAAACTGAATTATTGACCGTCATTATAGGCAAAAATACAATATACCAAAGGTAAAATACCGATTCCAAATTAATCTATATTGCAAGCTTCAAAGCATACAAAAACACATTATTGGTTGTTGAAAGCTCAATTTTGATAAGATACAATTAACAAACTCCAAAAACAAGATCCTTATTTGAATCTATAGATGGACCCGCTGGGCGACCCACTGACAACCCGCCACATTCGGACAGGTTGGGAGTTTACCTTTGAACCGTACCCAAGTTAATGGTTCAGGTTCATGGACAACCCGGACCGCCAATTTGGCAACAGTTTGGTTTGGACCCGGACCCAGACCCGAAGTGACGGTCCAGAACCGTTGCTAATACTACAGGTGATATTTAGTACTTCTGTTAGAACATGAGACATGGGCTCACTGTTTCATAGCAATGCCTCAGCATTTGCTGGCATATGATTAAAGTTCTGGTAAACCTCTGATGCATATCCCAGAGAGTAAGAAGCTGGGACATGGCTCTGGTGATCTTGGCACATATGTTGCTTGCGGTGCGGGGGTTTTCCTGGCCGATCATTGAAGATCATGGACAACTGAGATATTTAATTCAGTTCAGAATGAGCTTCTTGGATGTGTATGAAGCCAACTTTGACAAGCTGTGAGTCATTATGAATATAGCATTCCAGCCCAGAAATATCTTGAGAGTGACCAATGAGCCACCCAAGTGTATGTACTTGTAGTACGTAGTGCACTTTGTATATTTTAGTTTGCTTCATTCTCATCTTGTTTTCTTCAACTTTGAATTAGTGGACACTGTGTACACTGATCTATTAAGGCACTTCAACTTTAGGTGCAAGTGGCTCATCCTGCGCCACCCCTGCTATGATAAAACCCTTTGCTTGATCGGTATGTTGAAGGCCACAGCTGACATGCGTTGAACTGTCAGCTCCATGTTAACTGTCTATTGGAGAAAGGTTGCCACTGCGCAACTAAACTATAAATGCACAAGCCCAGACTAATAGTAACCCCACTCAACACAATACTGACTAAGTAGTCTGTTTCGCCCAATCCTTCCAAACCCTGGAATGGCTTGGGCAAATACAGGCTGTGTGAAACGAGCTGTGGAAGCTTATGATCGAGAAGCTCAAAAGACTGATTTCGCTCGGCAACTTTGCAAGATGGCCGGCAACTTCCACTTACCCATGTACCGCACTTACACAATGAGACTTCAGTTTTCAAATGTTCGAATCAAGACTTAATTGTGGCCTGATTGAATGTATGCTTGGGTCGCGAAAAATCCTATCAGAGAATTTATTTTGTAGACCGAATTCCATCAAGCGAAGCATTTAGTGAGAAAGTCCTCAAAGCCAGAGTTGTGAGATCACTGCTACGAAGAGTGCAATTGACTCACAGATTAGGCCAAGCCTTCCATGCTCAGCCATTGAATCAAAGCAAAATCATTTCAACTTTGGTGTATCTGAATTCCCCGGAACTGAATGAGTGCAACCATGGTTCTTCTGCCAGCCATGCCATGATGTCTCACTATTTAGTAATACCATTGTAGAATTTCGCTTTCAACCCCAACATCTATTTTAAGTCAATATTGTAGTGGTGAGATTTGTAATGAATGTTTGGTTTAATGATGTGCAATTTACTAGATACTAGGTGCAAAATCAGAATGTGAGTGAGAATTAATGACCCATTTTTTAGCAATCTTGGCATTGATGAGCACTTGAATCAATAAGATTACCCATGAATCATTCATTATACAGTACCATTCTTTCTTCACACCTGTATCTCTCCATTGTCTACCAAATTCTCTCATTCTGGCATTAACAGCTGCAACAATGGTGTGAACAGGATGCTGCCGACACGACCCACGATGAACGCATTATTGGGTAGTTATGATTACAATCTTCTCTTATCTACTGCTAACTTAGTTGCAGCATTGTAGTACAATACAATATCATCCAAATACATGTGTACTTCCGGCAGATATATCACATTTCAAGATTCATATTTCTCATCACTCGATAATGATATCCTGTATGAATCCTTGCCACTCAGCCATTACCCCCAAGTTCCCAACCATATTGATCAAGTTCTGCAGATTCTGAATGTTGCACTAATATCAATGCTGTGCAGTCACCTGGAATGATTGAACTGTCACTTATAATGACTCCGTGTAGAGGAGTCATATACAGGGGCTTATGTTCTTCTTCAGGTTCTCAGAACTAAATTCATGGGCACCACCAAGGGTTAGTTGATGTTGCGAGTTATGTTCTGCTGCGTCTGGATATATTCTCTATGTGAGTGTGTATTAGCCAACCCCCAATGCTTGCATCCGTTCAGAGTGTTGTTCATAGGAGTTGCCAAAAATTCGCATTGGCAATCCATCTATTGCAGGACACCTGACTACGATTCGGTCTATTCAGGTGTGCCTGAGAATATCGAACATTGACACATGGACTGCCATCCTTGATATAAATTTAAACTGTTGACTTCATCTCTTCTGAACCACTCTATGGCGCGCCTTGAATGGCATACTCCTCAACTAAGTGCAAATCCTTGCATCATTTATCCTGTCATTGTATTGCACTTTATCTTATATTTCCTAATTATACACTCTCTCCCACATTCCCCAACTTTGAATCATTGTTACAGCAAATGGAACCTGCACCCAACCTGGTAATGAATCTCTATTCACAGCAGAAACAAGAAGCACATCTAGAGAGAGCACTAACTTTTATGAAAGCAGCCCATCTTGATTGTCCATCCAATGTTTTCCATCCAATTATCTGCCTTCTTGTATCAAATTGCGAATGACTAACATCCCAAATTTCAGTACTTAATCAGAATGACAAGATTAATCAGGAGATTGGTGATGATGACACAGAGGACACCGGAGAATACACTGTATCATCTGACACTGAAGAAGACAAGTTGAATCATCATCAGGAGGTCCTACATCTACGTCAGACATGCCGGGTGAAGTCAGTACGCACAATCAAGGTTCCAGTTTGAAAGAAACAGAGCCATGCCAATACTGTCATTCCATGCCCTCTGGGTCCAAATTCCCGAAATCTAGCTGCGGTAATGGCACCACCACTGCTCAAACGGTAAAAGCAGTTCCTGCTGAACAAATTATCAAAGTCTGACCATGCACCATCCGCCTGGGGACTGGTGCTTCGCAACAACTCTAGTGGAGACCAGAATATTCCACAAGCCAATGCCAGTAGTGATCAGAATGTTCCCTAACACACAAAGGCTACTTTTGAGGTAGTGCAAAGGTTCATGGAGGCAATCGTATTCACGAAGAATTCTTCGTTAATATTATCTGATGATACGTACTCTATGGTTGATGAAGCTGGTACACTAGCAATTGAAGCAAAGAATTTTCAGCAGGCATATGCAGGTGCACCTGTAGGTACACCATCTGGGTGTCAATTGCCTGGTGGTCCATCTCTGAAAATAGATCCGCAAACATGAGAAGCTGTCAGTCTTGAATTCTATTCAAAGCTCCCCCATCAGACATACGAACATTGACTACCCCCGAAAACATACATAGTTGAAATAGAAGATTTGTACAATTCAAGTATTTTTGGAAAATGCGGCATGTCGAACTGTGGTCTGTAGTTACCGTTTGGATGTGGGCTCTGTAACTGAGCTTTGGATCAAGGTTAAGGAGGTCCTGTTCAATGATAGTTACCTCTCCACAAACGTCGACAATAAGAAGCCATTGTTCACCGGAATGAAAGTGCTTGATCTCATTTACTCCCAATTTTTCCTTGCCGCCAATTAGTGTTACCAACTACTCTGGGCCAGACTCCAGCGGTCCCGGTTTGGACCGCAAAAACAGGTCCATTGGCCTCCTGATCCGTCCAAACACCCGGCCCACTGACTGTTGGCAGGATAAACCAGGAGCAGTACTTGTCAATCCACGTGTTTCGCCGGTTCTGGCTAGACCCGTTGGTTCCAATCTCCGGTTTCATGTTATGGGTTCCACATTTAAGGTCGTATTCACATATGCTACTGTTAATCGTAATATATTGACATAAGTATGCCATGCTTTATTTTCAAAGTATTAGCTGCCTTGATGTGCAAAACAAGGATAGTCACGCGCCCAACCACATCCTGAAAATGAGCGTCAACAGAGCATCAACGATATCTGGTCTTGCATCTTCAGAAATATGAGTGGTGCTTGATCACAATCATCCATACAGATGGACATGGCAGCCTTGATTGGCAGATATGTATGGGATATTCTAGCCACATCCTCTGGGACAGTAACAACTTATTTCAATTACTGAGCTACCACTAAGTATTCTTCAGCCTTTTAGTGTATAATAATAGTCAAAATGATGTATATAGACAATAAATGCCCCATCGCGCTGCGATTAACCATGATGGCAGGGCAACAATCATTAACACTCTGTTGACGCTCATTTTGTAGATAGGACAGGAAGCATTGGACTGGTGTCGCTCCCCAGATTACCCATGATACACGACCAACAATCTTTGACGCACCATGGACCCTCATTTTCATAATGGCACAGGGTGGGTATTGCAATCTGTTTTGCTCATAACGGCAGCCAAAAATTCCTTTATGACTGTCTACAACCTATCGGGGATGTGATTTCCCAGGACACATGAACAAAAATCGTGGACACTCCGTTGACGCTCATTTTCACGATAGGGCAGGGAGGGTATTGTTATCTGTTTAGCCAATTAAGGTAGCCAAAAATTGCTTCATGACTGACTGCAACCTATCGGTGGTGTGATTTCCCACAACATATAATTGAAAATTATTGATGCTTTGTTGACGTTCTTTTTCAAGATGAGGTACAGAGGATGTGGCTATTATTTTGCCTATAAAGGCGGCCAGTACTTGGATCATGTAAAACAACGTGCGGATCGATTTTAAATTACTAGACCTATATGACGTACCATTGTTGACCCTTTGTTGACGCTGATTTTGTCATGGCTGTATCCACAATATGGAATAATTTAATTTGGCACAGTCCATCATTCACATTGTTTCGGCTGCCTTTCTAGCATTTTCATTTACTTTCTTCTTGATTACTACGTTGTTCTGTAATAAGCCGTAGATATAGATAATAATAACCTCCAAAATCCCGTGTCTTTCGGTCAATGCTCGTCATCAGTTGCATGATCTCTCAATTGGCTGCTCTGGTTTTCAAAATGAATGTCAGCTGCATTACCACACAACAGATACTGTACTAACCTTCATCAGTCAGCATATCTGGATCAAAATCGATATCGTGCTGGATGTTCTCATCATCATTGAACAATTCCGCACAGGGATGAGGATTATGCGAATATATATATCCGACTGGCAAATTGACGATTTGAGAATTTGGAGCACCGGAAGTGTCACCGGTTGGGGTGGGTGGAGTTCCGGGCAGAGGTAGAGCCGGCTCTGGAGTCGGCTCTCTTTGTAGGTCGGGTGCAGATGCACTTGTTCCTTTGTGTATCCAGCATGTCTACGGATTCTTTGTAGTCCCATTTTGGCAGGGAAGGCAGCCGCATGTGTAGTTTTAACCAAGCATTGCCCAGTGTCTTTGTATCACAGCCTTCACCATTTTCTGCTCAGGAAACTCAACTACCCGCATCTTCTCTTCTCGGACCCCAGCGCATGGTTTCTGATTGAAATATTTCGGTTCCACTATTGCAGCGCGTGAACAGCCATCTTTGACCATTTTAGCCATATTCAACGCCAGACGCCTATCGGACTGTTCCAGCTGTACCCGACCTCCTTGCCTTGCCATAGTTGCACACATGTTAAAAACCTCCCAGACATCAGTTCCTGCTTCTAAGAATGAAATTGGCTTATTACCTCTACCATATACGATTCCATCGCCTCTTCTAACATAGTGGAAGCGTGCTTCGTCCACTCACAGGGACCTTTATGAGGTAATTGATCAGCGAAAATGCCAGAGCGGACAACATCATAATGTTTGATATAGCGGATTGTCCGAATAAATGCATTTGTCGCCCATTGAGGTTTCCTGTTACCGGCTGTGATTAATTCGTTATATAACTCTCTACAGATACCCGCTGTACATCATTTAGTCAATTGACCGCCGTTGGCCTCGATATGGATATACTCACATCCAACTGCATGCTGCTTCTTATTTTTGCTGCTTCCAGAGTTACGGATGATTTTACATTTGCATCCTGGGTCATATGTTTGGTGGCTGCATTGGCAGCGTCGCGGTGAACTAACTTCTGTCTCCGCTCTTGCTGTCTGCCAAGGATAGCCATATTCGATGTAGGGCCCGCCAATCTGCAGGTATTAGATTCGCTGTCACCTGGCGGACGTGGTTGTTTATCCACAATTTGCTCTTGTGCAATAGCAGAGGAAGATAATAACGAGAGGAAGTGGGAAGCCCTGAGGACTATATTAATAGCTTCATGTCAGAATGGAATAAGTAGCAGCCAACATGATTGTTATACTCAAGATGAATCCTGCTGAATATGGCTGCAAATTGCAGGTATTTCCCATCACCCCACAATTTGCAATAAGTCGGTCTGATGCCGTTTGTTTGTTGACAGGGATATATTGCAGTGTAAGACCGCCGGAATCGCCTAATTGCTAGATATGAATAGGATGTTGTTTGAAGGAAAGGATGTCTGCTGATTTTTGTCTTAAATAATCTCTGGGATATTAGATGAAAATGACGCTATCAATCATGTCATGTTGTACAGTTAGCGTTACTATTCCTGATTTATTGCCAGTCAAGAAGCAGATTTTGCTTCATTCAAGATGAGTAAACGTACCAACTGTGCCATAAAAGATGCAGCCTGCCTTCATGTTATCTATAACTTGCAACATCCTACATCTCGCCCAAGAACAAAATCAATACAAACTGCAATGGTCAAAGCTCTGAGAAAGAACTTTTTGCCACTTCTGGCGGGCAGATATGGCAAATCGGCAAAGCGGTCAACCGAATGATGTCATCAAGCGAATCAAGGCAACAGCAGCTTGGAGGCAGAGAGAGTCTGAACCCTTGGGGCATTGCGCAGAGTGAGAGCCAAAGAGAAGCTTACGGTGGAGAAACGATGAGAAACACTCTTCATAAGCAACGAAGAAAAACAGAAATGGATTCAGGACTATGTTGAGAGAGAAACCGCTGGGGTAAGAGAGCGAGTTGAACATGCAGAGGCAGCTGTTCAGCAAAACTAGGACGAAATTACGCATGGTGAAATCGGGGGATTGATGTCCGGAGAGCTTGAAAAGACGTTTGAGCAGATGCTGGTTGGTATCAGTGACAGTCTGAGTAATCTTGCAACTTCCGATGACAAGGAGGATGGGGCAAAAGATAATGTTGAAGAGATTGAGCAGGGCAGGCTGCGCGAAGATGACGAACCCAGCTGGGTGATGCGCACAACCACCAAAACAGTACAGCAGCGTATGGTGAGGTTTCGGCAGAAGCAGATCAAGGTCGACGAATTGACTCAACCGGGATGGGAGGATGCAGCCAACTACGTCCTTGAATGAGATGAGAAGTAGGGCACATCTGAATTGAGTTTTGCGGCAGTCGTTCAGTCGCAAACAGATGATGACACTCCGGCACCTCCACTGACAACATTTGGAGTGCTTATGGAGAGTCTTGAGATTCTCCCTGCAATATTGCAAATGCTGTACTGAACATCTCGACCAGGAAGTAGTCATATTAGGCTAGGTTTGGTAAAGCCGTATTGAAAATCAAGCATATGAATTGGTGAGCCGGCCGCAGAATCCGATTCGCCAACGTTGTTGAAAGCGAAGCCAGTTGAACAAGTAAGGTATTACCCCAGCATATACCCTCTTGCTAGTCACCCTATAGATTTCGGATTCTGATGAACAGATGGTGACGGCTCCTGTGTCTACTGAAGAATAGCTATGAACACTGTAATTTTTGACATATAATTGCGATGAAAGGCAAGATATATACCAAGTTGGCTACATGTCAGCTTTTTCCTGATTTCAGTGACAAAATTGAGAGACAGGATAATTTGTGTGTGCATGTGCGAGGGTTGAACGCACCATGTGGAAGTTCTAGAATCCAAATAGCACAGTAAAACGGCCAACACGTTCGGTTTCTTTCTGGAAGTCACTGTTGTGTGACAAAGCAAAAGCAATATTAGTATCGCAAGGTGCACAAAAATTTAATTGAGTGATGCCGTAAGTGTCATACGAACAGCGGTCAATGCACATGACGGATCGATCTGAATGACTACCATCATGCTGCATTCATCCATATATCCAAAGGCATAACTCTCCCCACAGACTTGGTGTACATGGTTGAGATATTTGAAATTGCTTAGGGTAGGTTATGGAAAGTCAGGAGAAAGAGCCGGATAAAGAATGGTAAGGAAGTCGAGCCAAATTTGCAAAAAACAAGTGAAATGATGTACATGCCGTCAATTGCCGGCCGAATGCGTGGGAATGTAATGGGGCCACGTCTTTTCTCCCTCAGATAGTGTAGAAAGCAGTTGATCAGAAATTGAGTGGTAACAAAACTCCTGGATGCAAACAATAATGCCAACACAATACTCGATGTCAATAATGTGTATGTGATTCATCGCATACAATAATTGATTGTTCAAAGGCTATTTCGATGTGATTCTCGTGAGCGTCAACAGAGTGTCAATGATTTGAAGTCATACCCAATAGGCAATCAATGGGCTGCATTGTGACATCCTTCCAAAGCAAATGTATAGGTCGGCGTTATCATGACAAAAGCACTTTACCCGCTAACTGGGACATCCTAAAAATGAACGTCAACGGAGCGTCAATGATTTTTGGCATTGGATCATGAAACATCCTGTGGGCTGTGCGCTTACAGTTAGTGATAATCGATCTAGCAGCTGCCTTTCTATCGAACACTGGTGGTGGCACCGTGTCTACCATGTCCTAACAATGAGCGTCTAAATAGAGTCAACGACTCATGTTCTTGCATCATTGAAAATGCATGGGTTGTGTGGCGACATTACCCTATAATCACACTATCGGCCGCCTGTCTAGGCAAAAACTTTGGTCACAACATTGCAACTATGTCATAAAAATGAGAGTCAACGGAGCGTCAACCACCTTTGGCCTTGCATCATGGGAAATCCTTGGGCTGTGCAGCCACATTATGCCATAATATAATTATCAGCTGCCTTCCTAGGCAAAAACAGTAGCGACGACATTGCTACTATGTCCGAAAAATGAGCGTCAACAGAGCGCCAACGACTTTTTGCATTGCATCTTGGAAAGTCCAAGGACTGTGCAGCGACATTAACATATGATCATACTAGCTGCCGTCGTTCTAGGCAAATATGGTTTCAAAGTCATCGTGATTATGCCCTGAAAATGAGCGTCAACGTAGCGTTACCGATTTGAGGCCTTCAATCATGGAAATTTAAGGGGCATTGCGACGACTATGACCCATAATCGTACTATCGGCCGCCTTTCTAGGCAAATATACTTCTGACAAGATCATAACCATGTCTCAAAGTGATCGTCAATGGGGCGTCAACGATTTTTCCACTTGAATGCTGGATAATCTAACAGGAATGGAACGCAGAAATCCCACAATGAACCTATAGGCAGCCTGTATTGGCAAAAATGAAAGTGAAGACATCGCGTCTGCCACCTACAATTGAGCCCCGACGGTGCAACAAGGCTCCGAACGCTACACAGCAATCAATTGTAGTTGGTTATTCCTAAACAGACTTTTTCTCGGTCAGTCGTTGCAATCTGTCCTTGTATTCAACTTCTCACACATGCATACAATGTCTTACTGATCTGATTATTTTCCTTCTAGCTGTAAAGTCAATATTTAGGAACCTGCAGGCTGTTTTACTGTATCATTATTTTCAGCTGACTCTTGAGACGGAGTACTGACCTTCCAAATTTCTGCGTCGATGTCAGATTCAAATCCTTTAAACACCTCTTTGCTCAAGGTTATGATCTCATCCAAAAACGAACCTGCCGTTGTTCCCAATTTGAGCGACCTTACTTTGTAAATCATCTTTGATGCTTCGTGGGCTTCAACAAAAGTAGGCATGAAGCGGCCTATTACCTGGCATAATTCTAGACATGCGGCTTCATGACGTGTCTATTTACACTGTTGAATTGAGGAATCCAGCAGCCCTGGCATCATATGTATCATTTGTCATCAAGTTCTTCACCATTCGTTAGAACGAGGGATAGACACAATGGGGAATCACCTGCTGGCAACAGCTCAGATCGCAAAGTTGAACGAAGTAACCGAGACAGAGGTGACTGAATTGAATGGTTCTATGGTGGATGAAAGAGCGTTGCTCATCCTGAAGAGGCAAGGAAGTTGAGGAATCACAATAGTAAGTTTGCAGAGGAAAAGCATAATTGATATCCAGTTTAATCCATATTGACCAAACTGACAAACCAAACGTTCCAAAATGGCAGCAGAGGACTGTGATAGATCCGAATTGCACCAAGACACGTGGACTCGTGACCTCATGTTAGCATGTGTTTCATCACATATTCCATGGAATGCTGTATCAAATCTTGAGCTACGACGGTCACATAAGGCATTATGCGATGACCTAGTCATACAGTCTGCTATGACCCTTAACAACATTTGCCGGAGGGAATTTACACTGAGTGTGGATGCAATTAAGAAGCAATTGCTGGTTCGAAATAAAGCTGGTTTAGCATTGGATTGATGGACATCAACGAACAAACTAGTCATAATGTTGGTCATTGCTTACTATATGCATCGACATTGGGCATTTCATGACGTTCAACTTGCATTCCAGGCGGTTGATCACCTGTTGTGTACCTGTTTCGAAAGCTAATTAACGACCATAGGTCAAGAGCCAACATACTGGAGCAGGGCTAGCCGTAGATTTGAAGGATGTGCTCGATTGTTTTGAGCTTACTGACAGCTATTTGGTTTGAATTGCAACTGATAATGAATCCTCAAACTACACGATGACACGCGTGCTGCAATGAACACTTCAGACCTCAGGATTGGAGTGCCTGGCATTGAGGAACCACATACCATGCATGGCCCACGGCATACAGCTGGCTTTAGGTGCATTCATGAGCAGTCTCGGTGGAAAAGACCGCAACAGGTCTTTGGAAGCCCAGCAGCGCAATCAGCAATTTGGAGAGAATGATAGTATAGACATCAGGAAGAGTTAAAGACTTCGAAAAGTGTGTAATGCTAGAATCAACATGGTGTCAGCCATGAGACCAGGTTTGGCAAAGACAATTGAGAAAGTACGTATTTCAAGATATTTTGACAGTCCTCAAACACACCTGCATAGAGCAGAGAATACTTGCGGTATTAATTACGCTGAGACCTGGTCACCAACACGAGTTTATTGACTGTCAACAAGCCTCAGTCCGCAGTGTGGTACTTCCTGTTATGGATGTGCAGACAGATTTGAACTCCAAACTGGAGCTGAGTGAGCTCGCCTACCGATTATGGAAATTTGAACATGAGTGGCTTCAAAATCCAAAATGTAGTGAATAATGGCCTCTGTTCACAACTCAGGCTGAATGGATGATTGTCAAGTATATCATGGAAGTATTGAGGCCATTTTGATATTGGACCCTGTGGATGTCGAAGGGGCATACAGTCACTTTGTATCACATTATCACAGTGTCCGATGACATGTTTGATCACATGGATGGCGTGATGCGAGCATTGGCCAAGAAAAGGACTCAATGGAAGGAAGACTTGTTCTTCGCTGTGAAGTGAGCTCGACAGAGGCTGTCCAAACACTATGCTGAAGTGTCTCCAACGATGCGCATGCTTCGTATTTCCGCATATATTGTTAATCTTTTCCGCATGTTGCAATCATTTAGAAAGGGGGACAAAGGCATGGATATTAATCCTAAGGATGAGACATCTTACACTACACAATACCTGGAGGCGTTTCTGAAGTATGTGGAGAATGAATATTTTGCTGAACATCGACACATGCCGGTCAATAAATCCGAAACCGTACCGAGTAGCAATTTCGTCCTTTCTGCAACTGCTTCAGGGTCCTATGAATCATCCTCTGATGCCCATGATTCGTCCAGCGATGATGAGAAATCCCTGACACCTGACAATGTGGATGAGACGATACCCAGACAACGCAATCCTGCAGCCTGCTTCGTGAACGCCGCCATGTTCAATTGGAATTCGCCACCAGAAGCACCAAAGCACTGGGGGCAACTCAATCCAAATCTCACTGATTACAACTCTGACCTGATGGAGATTAGCTGTACATATTGGATACCAGACCTAGCCAATTGGTGGCGCCAACAGGAGGAGATGCACTTAAAGTATGCCGATCTCCCCAATGTTGCGCGCAACATATTCTCTTTCACACCACATGGTGTCGGAGCGGAGGCTAGTTTTGGCCTTGGCTGAGATGTTGTTCCCTGGACACAGTTAAAAACCACAGGCGAGACCCTTTACGAAAATGTTGTTGGAAGGCAGTTTGCTAGAGTCAATAATCGCATTTTGGCTAGCACTAACCCAGAATTGGATACCATCGTTACAAAAAACTACTCGGAGACGAAGAAAGAGGTGGAGGGACGGAAATTGGACAGAATGGCCACGGTTAATGGCTTTTTGGAGATGTGGCAGGGCAGCCAAAACCTACGTGCTACCTAGAAGGAATCTAGCACTCCAAACAAGCAGATGACCGCCGCATCAGCAAAATGTATTTTAGGCACTGGCAGCCTCCAGCAGTGTCTGAGTGGATGTGGAGTGTAAACTTAGATGCGTCAATTTCAGGAGCATATCAGACCCTGGGAGGGCATTCCTGCCGGCCTTCAGAGTAACTGGGAGCGCCGGCGACAAGCCTGGAAGCGCCGACGACAAGCCTGGGAGCACCTGGGAGTGCCGGGGATAATTCTGGGAGCACTTCGAATCACAGTAGAGCAGTCTGGGAAAAACAACATCTTCTTTGGGAACGCTGCAGGTGCGCCTGGAAATCATAGCTACTACTTATCATTCAACAATTTTAAAACTCACGTATTGAGTTTGTATTCCCATCTATGTATCTATGTATCTATATACCTACCCATCTACACACGGTATAGCTGGACTGGCTGCAGGCGGTGTTTGAGAGCAAGTCGAGGTGCGCCTGAAAATGACGATCAAGTGAACTCAGGGATACACACCAGGGCCGTAATCGAGTGAGTTTGGGGATGAACATTGGAAGCTGTGATCGAGAGGGTTTGGAGATGGACATTGCAGGGCGCGATCGAGCGAGTTTGGAGATGCACTTGGAGGCCGCGACCGAGCGAGTTTGGAGATGCTATTGGATGCCGTGATCGAGTGACTTTGGAGACCGTAATCGAGCAAGTTTTGAGATACACTTGTAGACTGTGATCGAGCGAGTTGGGAGATGCACTTAGAGGGCATGATCTAGCGAGTTTGGAGATGCACTTGGAGGCCGTGATTGACTGAGTTTGGAGACTGTAATCAAGCAAGTTTAGACGAGTACTGGGAGGCAGTCGATGGACGGCGCGCCGGGTGCGGAGACTCTTTCCATCAGTGAGTTAACTCGCGACAGTGGGAATCTGACAATGTGACTTTACCTTTGAGCGCTCATAGAGAGGCACGCTGGAAGCGGAAGCTACATTCAGGGGTCAACTCATAATCATGAGAATGATGGGAAGGGAAGACAAAAATCTTGGATAGATGCTGTGTTCGGTGTATGCTGTACTCTGTGTATGCTATACTCGGTGCCAACTCATGATCATGACATGGCAAGATAGAGAGTGATAACTTAACTTTGTGTTCTGCGATGATTGTAGAGTTGTGGATGAGAAAGAGAGAGATGGGGGGTGAAAATGACAACGATGGGGAGGATACGAGCAGATATTAGTATTCAGGGTACGACTTGCCAGCTTGGGATGGGATGACCTCGTATCAGTGTAATTACTCGCCAGATCGGGATTCATACCTGCTGTATAGGGTATAGTCAATTGACTGGCACACGAAATTATCTAAAGTCCCAGTTTCTCATCATGATTTCCCCAGTACTCTCTGATCTCTCTCTTTCTTGTCCTCAATTTTACCATCACCTGAAAACAATGAATGTTTGCCAAATCCGTAGAATCAAACTTCATCCAGTTGAAAGTGATGAGGATACTGTACCTGAAAGCATTTCGAACACTGAAGATTCGCTTAACTGGAATGAGGATTTAAATAATCCAAATGACTGTGAAGACAATTGCATGGCAAATGATGAATCTGATATCAAGCAAGAATATAGCATTGAGGATCCACAATGCCCAGAGCAGCAGGATGTGAGCGCCGCACCAAATGATTCCAGATTGATTTACCCTACCCAAAAATCTAAGACACATACTGACCAACAGTTGGTGACGCTCAATGCAATCGAAATGAGAATGAATAAGGGAGTTAAATAACAGTAGTACCGAATCGGTCACTGTTTCACCAGCTTCTTTAAGGATGTTGTCCAACAGTTTCAGTTAGAGATATATTTTGGGTGAATGGTTATCTCTAGCTTGCAGATATCAGTTGTTAAACAGATGTAAAGCAGGCGCAATTAAGCTGTTGGCAAGATACATAAATTTTTGTTGTTTGTGAGTGAACAGTGCAAGAATGTTACTGCGCTTGGCTTTACCACATGGCCACGTCTCAATCGATAAGAAAGACAACCAATAAGTTGAATTCATGATGAATACAATTATTGATGGCAGTAGATATTGAATTAACAATACATTAAAATGACTGTCCACGGAGCGTCAACGATTTGAGGTATCGTAAGTACGGTAAATAAACAGTTAGTTGGCCACTGTTACCCATAACCGATATATTTGCCGCATTTTTTGGCAAACAAGACACCAGGAAGGTTGCTGCCCCATTCTGAAAATGAGTGTCAATGGAGTGTCAAAGATGTTTAGCTGTGCATTTTGGATTATTTATGCTCTTATTGGTTACAAACATCCATTGTTCAGATATTTACTGCATTCACTGCCAAAAACAACAGCGACATCGTCCATGCCGCATCCTGAGAATGAGAGTTCATGGAGCGTCAACAATTTTTCACATCACATCATCGCTAAGTTATGTTGTGATTGGGTGCAGGCATCCATTTACCAGATATTGGAAGCCGTTGATGGCCAAAACAACATCGATAATGAAAATCAGTGTCAACAGTTTTAGTTGTTGCATATTTGGTAATTGTGGCATTGTGGAGATTTTCACGTTCAGACTGGCATTATTGACTACCGTAATAGGCAAGATTACAGTATATCAAAGGTGAAATACCGATTCTGAATTAATCAATATTGTAAGCTGTAAATCGTCCAAAAACATATTGTTGGATGTTAAAAATGTAATTTTTATATGATACTGTTAACATACTCCAAAAACAAGAGCCTTATATGAATCTATGGATGGACCTGCTGGGCGACCTGGTGACAACCCGCCCAACCAAGACATGTTGGGAGTTTACCATTGCACTGTACCCGAATTGACAGTTCGGGTTTTTTAACCACCTGGACCGCTAATTTGGTAATGATTCAGTTAGCAACCCGACCCAGACCCGAAGTGGCCATCCAGCAACCTTGCTAACAGTTGTATTGTGTTGCTCTGACATTGGGTTTCATGCGGTCAGTCCTTTCATTATGTCCTTGTATTCAACTTGAAAAAGCTGGATGCAATGTCCCACAGAACGGAAGATTTTACTTGTAGCGCAAGAGTCAATATTTAGGAACCCGTATTCCTCATCACTATAATGATGTCTTCGGCAGTGTTTCCAGTCTGATTTCCCAAGTTTTAAATTGCTAATATCATTTATGATTCAGAATCTTTAAATACCTCATTTGTCGGGATTATAATTTGTTCAGAAAATTAAGTTATCGTCATTCATGATTTAAGGAACCTTGCTTGAGAAATCATCCTCGATGCTTGGAGGGCTTGAAGGAAAGTATACTCGAAATGTTCTATTGCTTTGAATATTTCTAGACATCAGTCTTCATGGCGATTACATTTACTCTGCATCAGGAAGGAGACCGGAACCCATGGAATCATAAATATCGTATTTCAACAAGTTCTTTGCCATCCATCGGATTATTGGACCAGCTCAATAGGGAACCACTTGCTAACAAAAGCTTAGATCACAAAGTTAAACCAATAAACACAGTCGGAAGTTACAGATTTGACTAGTTCGACGGTTGGTGCAACATCTTTTGCTATCTGCATGAGCAATGGAAGTCTAGGATTTACAATAGTCAGTGCGCAGAGGCAATTCATATTGGAAATCCATGTTTTTCCCTGTTGACCAAAATGACAGACTGTTAGGGGTTCTCCTTAGCAGCGATAATGGTACTGGATTGTGAATCCCCAATGCAGACATATCAATAATATGCAGATCACCTATGCATGTGTCACTGCAGTGATCAGTAATATGCTCTTTGGCGGGAGTTTATATTAGTTGCATGAAGAGATATGCTTACAGCGCTATATTGGTTCACTCTTGGATACAATGCAGAACATGGTTGTTGTCAAGCATGGCAGTTGATAGTCAATATGCAATTACGAGGACTCTTTGCACCTACCTGTAATGGGCTAGAATAGTGCTGAGCATGTTCCGGTCAGGAGAACTGTCTCAACCTTAGCATATCAGAACTGAGGGAGTAATGACATAGGCATGGGCCTGGAGCAAGTACGGCTTATTGTCTAAAGTTGTATGGATCGCAATGTGACCTTGTATCGGAGACGAGCATACAATTCAATATTCTACGTTGGCATAGAATCGGCTGGTTGACGATTAAATCTATGACGCGATTGACTGACTCACCTGCACGAGCGATTTAAAAGGTGGTAAGCATTCTCACCATGGTTAGTAGATGTTCCAACTACTGATTCACTATTGCAAGAAGTACTCAGATAGGTCTGCATGACGGTGTGATGGATGGCCTCAGGGGTCAGAAGCACAATATTTTCAAACCACATTGCGTAAAACCGACTCAACTATGGAGAGCAGGTTTCTGGGTTAGGAGCTAGGGGTGGGGGGTCTGAAAGGTTGCTATAAATAAGCAGGGATACCACGAAGGAATTGAAGGAAGGAAGCAGCGATTAATCGTCAATACAGAAGCACCGAAGACGATCTTAACAAAATATCAAGATTTCTATCCACTTTTAAAACACACTTCACAATTACTACCCTCATACACTTTGCAAATCAGGCAATTTATGTCTGGTCGACACTTGACCCAATTCGAATACACGCTGCAACAAGTTGTGGTATTATTCGAAGAGTTACATTGTCAATTGGGTGAGCAATGTTTAACCAACACTTACTGAGTGATTTCTCCCTACTGCCAACTCGACATTTGAGACTACCCGGTGCTGAGGTAGTTCAACATGGGCGTACCAGCATTCCAGAAGTGGGCAGAAGAGTTGTTGCATAACAGGCAAGGTTAATCTTACTATATATCGGAGACAGGCTTGGGAGGAGGTTTGACGCTGGGCGCTCTTGTAGTACAGTACATGAGGTTGCAGTGTTAGGCTAAGGCGAGGAGAGAAAGAGGAAACTAGATATGCAGCTATATGTAAAACAATAAAGATTGTATCGATTTTTGGGATCTAATCACCCCTGTAACAGTATAATATTTGAAGACTTCTCTGCTGTTTCTAAGTTGAGGATTACATGACGCCAGAGCTACTTTGGTTGTATACAGAATTATACAAACAGGAGAATGTTTTGTATGTTTCCGAAACAATTCCAAACTACATTTAACAGTTATACCACAACCGCAACATTACAGCATCCATGAATTTGGACTGCCAGAAGTGCGAAGACAACTTCTGTTGCATATTCTTGGGAAAGATGACCAGCACAGAACATTGCAGACGCCTGAATTGCTTCTGCATCAGCTTCCAGCTATACAATATTGAGGAAAAAGGCCCAGCAGTTATCTGCCAATGCTGTAACGTTTTGTCACAGTGTTACAGTTATCAAAATGTAGTCAGCTTAAATGGACGAGATTTATATGGATTGCAGCACCACTGTGTGGATGGTTGTTACCTCGAAGATTGTGCGCATATGGATGAGATATCAATTGAATTAAAATGACTTTTTCAAGCACCATATTATAGCCATCTAATTCTGAATGGCAGCTCCAAGAAGATGCATGACATACATCAGCAAGGCACTAGCACCCAGCAGCTTGAGGGTAGACAAACCCCGATCTCCTGCGGCCAGGGCTATCCCAGCATGGTGGCTAGACTATCAATGAAGAATCGAGGTGGCCCAAAAGGATTACTTGCACCTAAATTTACAAGACGAGCCAGAGGAAACACAGGAAGGCCAGGCAGAAGTGGAAGTGACCAAAGTGAACCGGGACATAGTTCAAACGCAATTACCTGAACTCGTCCAACAAACGATTCATGGTATCGAGGCATGCAATGAAGCGAAAGATGTCGTTGAGGAAGAATTTGAGTCAGTGAACAATAGAATTCTCCTTATGGAAAGCAGACTTCAAACTAAGAAAGTTCAAAAAGACTTCGAAATATTAGGAGTATGGACTTTGGCAGAATTGCAGGACGCAATGTTGCAAGAATTTAGCTTAGAAATCCATATATTGCAGTCACAGGATAACCAGATAGTGAGTGAAGCAACGGACTTGTTCTCCAGAATGCGACAACAGTTGGAAACGCAAAGCAAGTGAATAAGTGATAATTCAGTGCAGATACTAGCAGATAAAACCTCCACTCAAGCAGTACTGAAAGAAGTCGCTGTATTATCAAAAGGAATTGATGAAGTTGATAAACGCATGGCGGCTATTACTATTTCATTGAAACAAATTCCGACTACAAGAAAACTGCATTTGCATGCGCAATCAATGGAAGAACAGATGGCACAAATGGCTGAAGTTAATACTAGTTTAACCACCGCAATGGAGGGATAGACATTTTCGGAATCTTCGCCATACGACTTAGGAAGATCTTCAACCACTGCAGGACCATCTGGTGCTCAGCATCTGCATCCCCAAAGGCAAGCTGCATTTGAACAACAGTCAACATCAGTATCTTGCCTAGGAGATACTGAAAGACAAATTTGATGCCAACATATGCAGAGAGGTGCAGGCAGTGATGGAGCAGCCGGAGGGGCAACCTGAGGAGCCGAACGAGCAGCAGGAGGAGGAGCCAGAGGAGCCGACAGACGCGACAGAGGACCAGGCTGCGGAGCGGCAGGAGATCCTCCAAAACCACCGAACCCACCACCATCTGATGATGGAGGTGGAGGAGGAAGACGTATGTCAAGAAGACAAAGGCGGATTGCAGAGTTAGAATTTGCCAAACCTATTAAGATACGAAAATCAAAAAGGTTTGAAAGTAACCCAGGATATGATTTCGATACTTGGTGGATAATGGTTCAGGTTTGTATCGAACATCAACCAGAAATGTTTCCCGAAGACGAAAGGACTATCGACTGGATAGGATCCCTACTAGACAAATATGCCACCGAACGGCATATTCAATGGATTGAGGGAACATTAAATGGTTCACACCCTAAATCCATGACAGGGTAAAACAACGCCCGTAAACTTAGATTCGAAGACAAAGACGGCAAAGATAAGGCGTATGCACATCTTCAGGCAGCACGATACGAGGGATGCATTACGGATATGTTCACCAAGATCCAAATGTTCACTGAGACGGCTTAGGTTTCAGGTGCAGCACTTAGGAAACTTGTTCTGGAATGGTTACCTCAGAAGATTCTTGAACAAATGCATACAGTTTATCTTAATTGTAGAATGGATCAAGAGAATTTGTCCATTATCACCAATACTGGAAGAACTGCGGAGAAATGGGAAGACGCAAGAAAGAATCTCTGCCTCAAAGCAAAAATGAGGACCTATGATAAAGATCAACCCACTAAGAAACTGAATCAGTGGGGGTCAACACAATACGACATGAAAGCCCAGGATATATTGAAACAGAACAAATTCAAAACAGAACGGTCAGAAGATAAACAACCACGAAGATATGAACAAACTGACGGCATAGAACATTTGGAGGTTGACCGAAGGAAAGTAGCGGGTGAGATTCTAAGATGTGCATGGCCCGTACATAGGAAGGGCAGTCATCAAGTTAAGAACTGCAAGAGACAGATTCAATTGCATAAGAAAACTGCAAGTTATCCAAAAGCCAAAGAATACAAGAAAAAGAAGATAGCTGTTATGAGAATCGAATCAGAAGTTGAATCACAAAGAGATTCTGATAGCGAAGATTCAAGGGAAGAATTGGGTGAAGAATCAGACAGTGACAAGTATGAGGAGTCCTAAGAGGAGTCCGATGAGGAATTTGATGAAGAAATTATTGAAGAATCGCAATTAGAGGGACAGGTGACTGAGGACAGAAATTTGTGGGATTTGCAGCCACAGTCAGATTAGAAAAGCCACATTAAGCTTTTCGGTTGAAAATTAATGATTTAACACACCGATGAGAATAGGAAGACCATTTTCTTTTATTATTATTTTCCACAGAGGGTGACAGGAAGATTGAAACCACAGGCCGGTAAGGAAGTACGACTTACATACCATATCACTATGATTACCATATTATATTCCTTCCATCCAACCGATTGTAGTTACTGTATAGTCGAAAGGACAGTGATGTTTAAACCAAAAGCCTCAGACCTCTTGCCGAGGGATCATAAGAAGATTAACGCTTGCCCGGATCTTGTTTGTTAACAACCAGCCTGGGAACAGAAAATTGCAAAAACATCAGCACCAAATATCAGGAAAAGACCGATATACCTCTTTTTCATTGATTTGAAAGGGAAATATTTGCCGTTACGATGCATGTTAGACCTAGGAAGTGCTTCCTTTATTATGTCACCAGCAGCAGCAAAAGCATTCGCAATACCAGTTATAAAAAGAACTGAACAGGTCACCTTGAATAATGTTACTGGACAAAAGATTCCAACTGACAGATTATTCACACTTCCATTAAGCTTGTTATTTTGAAATCACCGATCCTTCAACGAAGATGACCATGCTTTTAAGGTCATGAAAACATACGGAGATTATGATGCTTTAATACCAGGTTGGTATCTAGACAAGCATAAAGCTAGAGGCACGACAATGTGTCATTTACACTTTGCACCTTGTTCCTCACAGTGTTATGGCCTTGGGAAAATTCATCCAGAATATTCTATGACTTATGATAAAAGAGTTTCACGCAACAAAAAAGCCATTCACATTGGAGCAATCATTATGAGCAATTCTACGGAAGCTCAAAAACTACCAACTCATTACCATAGTTTCGCACTCCAATTCATACCGAAGGAATCGGAAAAGTTACCGGATAATCAATGATATGATCATTGAATTGGGTTGATAGGAGCAAAAAACAAACTACGAATGGGTCCTGTTCATCAACTTTCGCAAGAAGAAGAGAAGTAGTAAAATCAGTATCTTGATAAGATGATTAAAGAAGGAAAAGTTTGGCCATCAAGCACTACGGTCGGCAGTCCTGTAGGATGGGTACCTAAACCCAATGGTCAAGGAATACGATTATGCGTCGACGATGGACATTCAAATGATTATACTAAGAAGGATAAAATGCCTTTACCGATTATGGAAGAATTGCAAGCCAGACTGCATGGGGCTCATGTTAGCATAGAAATTAATTTAAAGTCAGGGTGTCTTTGATCAGAATGGCATTGGGACACGAAACCTTTACAGCATTTCATTTCAATTTCGGTCTTTAAGAATATTTATTTACACCATTTGCATTGACTAATGAACAAGCAAGTTTCCAAAGAGAGATGAATAGGATCCTATGACCATTGCATGGAATAGAATTGGTAATTGATTCTAACATACATATCGACGAGGATAACGGAATGGTAGTAGTGGCCTACATTGAGGATATTTTGATTACACCTAAAGGATCACTGGAGAAACATCACAAACAGGTTTCGAAGGTTGTCCAATTGTTAATGGATGATAATAGATCTGTCGAAATTGATAAATGAGTTTTCGATGCCACCGAATCCTCATATTTCGGATTTATGTTTTGCGGAAGAGGGTTGTGGATGCACCCAGTGAAAGCAAAGGCAAATGCCGATTGGCCTTGGCCTACTTGACGAAAGGAAGTTCAGCTGCTACTGGGGTTTTGATATTTCTATCGACAATTCATTCAGAACTTTTCAGGAATAGCGTCACTGATTGCTGATCTGTTACAAAAAGTTAGAGACTACAAATGGGGTGACGCTCAGGAAGCATTAGTTTTAAAGATTACAGTTGCGTTTACTACAGGGAAAACAGCGATACTTCGACATGGTGAGCCAGATCCACCTGCTTTGTTCGAAACTAATGCCTCCGATTTCGCCATGGCAGGTATCTTGTCACAAAATTCGAAGACAGCAAGATTCATCCAGTTAGGTGTATGTAAAGAAAGCTAAATCCAGTTAAATTAAACTATGATGTCTACGATAAGGAGATGCTAGCAATTGTATATACAAGTAAACAATGTAGACATTTTATACAAGGAGCTACGCATTAGACAATAGTTTACTCCGATCTTTAAAATTTGACTTATTTTTATTCAACGCTTATCTTGAATCATCGACAAACACACTGGGCGGAAGAACTTAAACAGTTTTCTTTCAATCATTTTCACCCCAAAGGAACAACAAATGTAACTCCAGATATTTTATCACGGTTCCTGGCATTCATCTCTACAGATATGGGTACAACTTCAGCAACTAATCAGCCAATGTTACGAAAGTAGCAATGGTTGGAAGTTGGAGCTAGGCAAATAAACGACGACATCAACTTCGGATGAATCGAGATCGCAGCATTAGAGGTGGAACAATTACTGCCAGAAGCAAGATCAAGAATGAAAGATAAAGCTATGTTAGATAACAAGTATCGAGACTGGTGCAAGTAGATAGCAAGAGGAGGATACATAGACAAGGGATACAACATGAAGGAAGATATATTATGTTGGAAGAATAGGGTATATGAGCTAGAAGGATTATGACAGAGAATTATGCAGTCAGAACATGACTATAAGGTGGCGGGACAGGTCGGAAGGAAGAGAACATTCGAACTGATATCACGTAACTTCTACAGGGTCAATATGGAACGAGATATAAGGAAATACTGTAATGAATGAGAAATCTGCCCTGGACGAAAAGCCCAAGACACGCCAAACACAGGCTGTTATGTCTATTGGACTCAGCCTGTAACCCATGAACGCAGATCAGTACCGACTTTATTACAGATCCATCAGAGTCAGAAGGAGCAACAATAAAATTACTAGTGGTCGACCGATTAACAAAAAGGGCCCATTTCATTCCTATAGCAAAATCGAATTCACACTTGGTTGCCAGAGCGTATCGAGAGAATGTCTGGAAATACCATGGCTTTCCAGAAAATGATGTATCGGATGGAAATTCAATGTTTACGGGAAACGTCTTTACTAACCTTTATGGTTAACTAGGAAATAAGCGCAGTATGTCGACAGCATATCAGCCACAAACACACGGCCAAACGAAAGCAATTAATCAGTTTATTGAATCATATTTATGGTCGTATTGCAACTATGAGCTGAATGATTGGGCATCCATGCAAGAAGTGGCAGAATACGTACACAATAATTCCAAGCATTTGGCAACAAAAGTATACCCCTTTTAGGCATTCTATGGATTCAACCAAGAACGAACTGGCCTACGGACATTCTATTTAGGAATCCAGTATCAGATCTTTACGTACATTATCTGACTGTAGTTCATAAAAGGTTGAGTTTGAAATTGAAGGGAGCAATAGAAGCTATGTGTTGAAACTATAATACAAGACAGAAATCCATCGAGCCCTTCACGAACTGAGATATGGTGATGCTCAATGGAAAGCATATGTGAGTTAAGCATCTATGCAAGAAACTAAAAGATAAGATGCAAGCACCTTTCGAAATGGTGTCGGTAGGATCTGATCTCCATTACTGCAAGGTGAACATACCAGACTCCTGCAAAATTTATTCCATCTTTAGCTTCGAATTGCTTAAGAAATATACAGTAACAGATCCTATACAACAAGTAATTGAAATCGAAGCCAACAGCAAGCACCGGGTTATGGAAATGATTATCGCTAGCGGATCTTCAAATGAAGATATGAGGAAGCATGTGTGTCTGGTTCAATAGTGTTACGGGGGTGTATACCCTAAGTAACTCAACTAAGTATCAGCTGATACTAAATAAGTACTAGATCAACGGCCGTAGATGGTAGTTCCTATCTGTAATGTATTCCACTATCGTATCCTTCGGAATAGATTGCAGGTACTGCCTGTGGTTCTTACTTAATGGTTTAGCAATAATCTTTCTTGATCAGGTTCGGGATAGCTGATTCTTCGCTTTCTGCTTATTGAGTGCTTTCCTATCCTTCCGGGATAACTGAAGAAACTGTTCTGCCTTCACAAGGACACAGGACTGCTGATTTGGCTCTGAATCACACTCCTCATCACTACCTGAATTGAGAGTCTCCTTTTGGATTTGACGGGTCCTATCTGGATGAATTTTATCGGTCATGTCGTAAGGTCTTGGATTTCCTTGGATGTGCCTGGTGATCGGGGATACAATTTTCTCTCGTCGGAGATTATCGTTCAGATTGATTTTGCTCTTCGACCTATCTTATAGTGCATTATCCAATTGTTCCTGCAGGTTAACGATCTGAGCTATCAATCCTTGCTGAAGACCGACAATGGAAGATATCCACCACATGCTCTGTGCCAGCAAGATGTATTGGTTGCCTCGGGCGAATTCAATAATGTTTTCCAAGGCATAAATTATAACCTCGTTCTTGCTTTTGATGTTAATAGTCATTTGTAGGATGTTGCTTCGGAAGGGTGCGGGGCTGCTGCTACACAAAGCTAATAGATTCTAGGTATATGTATAATAAGTACAGGTATTATAAAAACGCAATAATAATTAAAGATAGTTCTGTGCTGGTAGATATCATTTTGTCTCTCGCTGTTCGAGCTTGTCATCATCATTGCCGGAATAATGTGGTGTTCTTAAAGTCTTGAAACCCACTCGAGACTATGATTTAATCCCTCAATGATAGCTAGGTATTTCTGCGTCTTAGTTACCACTACCCTGTCTTGACTATGGCCGGCCACACATCCCTATGGTTATCGTGTTGATACTGGATATCATATCGGTTGATAAATCAGACGATAAATTCAACTTGGACTTTTCGCTTGTATTGTATTATCAGTAGTTGCAACGCTCACTCACCAGTGACACGTCCATTATGTTAATTTAATAATTCATAGTCTTGTGGTGGTTAATATCCACTGCTATGCCAGCGTAGACCTTATGCGCGTAATCGTTTGATTGACATTGCAGAAACCCCCACTCAAATGAATGATTAATATCCTGTTTTGGCTAACGGCAATGCCCTAGTGCCTCAGTCGTATGTACTTACGTTTTCCGTATCACCCGGACATACACTGATACCCAGTGAACCCTTTACTCGCACGACTGCCGTGCAATGTTCATGCAACCACATAGTATCTAACAATGAATCTGGTTTGACACAACTTGCTCGGCAGGACTCCGTCCTTTGGATCTGGCTAGTTGTTGCATCCTAAAATCGGCTGCCACAACACTTTGATTTCAATCAGTCCACTAAGCCCCCAAAGGCTTACCCAGTCGAGACATGATTAGCATGAACACGCTAAACGTCATCCCGCATGGTAACCAAGTACCATTACAATGATAGGAGAGAACCCCTAACAAATAGAAGGATTACTCGCACCACGAAAACACATGGGAATCATATGATAATGTGGCAGAAAGTGAGCTGAGATTGCTCGGGGAGTATGATGGAAAGAATCCTACGGCAGAAAGAGATGCAAGATTTGTGGGGCTGAAAGGAACAAGAAATAAGAAAAAGAAAAGACAGGAAAAATAATTTCTTTTGTTCGGGCGTTGACTTTATGCATTTTTTGTTTTGTTTCATAAATGGTTTGATTTGATTTTAAAAAAAAGAGGAAGCACCGTTGAGGTCAGCGGTCCTAGAGAATGGGTTGATGTTAGGGGTTCTCTTTAGCAGCAATAATGATACTTGATTGTCAATTCTTAATGCATATTTATCCACGATATGTTGAACACCTATGCATGTGTTACTCAAGTGATCCGTAATATGCTCTTTATGAAGAGTTCATGTTAGTCACGAGAAGAGATATGCTGATGGTGCTATCTTCGTTTTCTCTTGCATACTCTGTGGCACAGACTAGTTGTTAATCACGGCAGTTGAGAGTCAAGATGCGATTACGATCATTCTTCTCACCTATCTGTAACGGGGTAGGATATTGCGGAGCACTTTCCGTGCAGAAGAAAAGTCTCGACCTGAGTATGACATATCTCAGTGAGTTGTGACGGTGGCATGGGCCTGGAGCGAGCATAGCATATTGCCTTAAGCTGTATGGATCGCAATGTAAACAGGTATCAGATACGAGCTTATACGTCAATAGTCCATGTTGCCATAGTATCTGTTGGTCCCCAATTGAATCTATGACGCGATTAAATCAGTCACCTGCATGGGTGATTTACAGGCGATAAGCATTTTCAACTTGGTTAATACATGTTCCAACTACCGATTCACAATTGCCAGATGGTCTAAGATAAGTCTGCGTGACTGTGCTATGGATGGCCTGATGGGGTAGGAGCGTGATGCTTTCAAACTGCATTGGGTTAAACCAAAAGAGATACAGAGAGCAGGTTTCTGAGTTAGCAGCTAGGCTTGGGGACCTGGAATGCTGCTATAAAGAAGCAGTGATGCTGCGAAGGAATTGATCGAAGGAAGCAGTAATCAATAGTCAACACAGAAGCACCGAAGATGATCTTAAAATATGAATAAGAACTCTATCTACTTTAAAAACAAACTTCACAATTACTACCCTCATACAACTTCGAGATCAGGCAACATATGTCTGGTTGACCCTTGCCACAATCCGAATATGCACTGCAACAAGTTGTGGTATTATTCAGACAGTTACTTGCTCAACTGGCCAAGCAATGTTTAACCGACACTTAAGGAGTGATTTTTTAATTCTGCGAACTTGAAAATATCGACTACCTGGTGCCGAGGTTCTTGAACACCAGGGAACAACCATCGTAGGAGTGGGCAGAAGAGTGGTTGCACGACGGGGAAGTGTAATATTCCTATCTATCGGAGATAGGCTTTCGAGGAGATTGGAACTTCGGCGCTCTTGTAGTATAGTACAAGATGTTGAGTCTTGGGAGAAGACGAGGAGTGAAAGAGGAAACTTGATAGGTGGCTGTACTTAGAACAATAAATATTATATTGATTATTGGGATCTAAACACCCCGGTAACACAGACAAAATGCTCCAAACTGACACCCCAGGACTTTGAAATATTTGAATTCAAACAAGACACGTGTAATTACTACCTCATTTTAGGATTTGTTTCAGCTATTTTTCCATGGAACACTATGTCAAATCGCAAGCTCCCAAAGTCATATAAAACATTAATAAGTGACCTAGTGCTGCCATCCGCTACCACCATTAGCAACATATGCCAGAAGGACTATGCACTGACCATGGATGCAATTAAGAAGCAATTGCCATCACCAAATAACGTGAGTTTAGAATTGGACAGATCTAGTGCTGCCATCCGCTATGACCTTTAGCAATATTTGTCAGAAGGAATATGTACTGACCATGCACTCAATTAAGATACAATTGCCATCAGTAAATAAAGTTTGTTTAGAATTGGACGCATGAAGATGAAAGAACAAACTCACCATGATGTCGGTGGTTGGCTAATATATGGATCTAAAATCGGTATTGCGTCAAGTACAAATCACTGACGATGACATTGATCCCATAATCTTTTCCGTTTTCGAAAGTATATTCAGGATGCTAATTCATCAGTCAATATACTAGAGCAAAGATAACCATACATTTGAAGGACGCAATTCATCTTCTTAAGCGTAACAACGGCCGTTTGAGAGGAATTACGACTCATGATGCTCACTCAATTTAATCAATGACTCACGAGCTGCAGTTATCACTTGAGGCCTCCGACACTCAGTGGCTTGCATTACAGAACTACATACCATGCATTGTGCACAACATACAGCTGGCTTTGGGTGCATTCATGAGCAGTCTGAGTGTAAAAGGTGTCACCAAGTCTTGGAATGCCCAGGAGGGCAATCAGCAATTTGGAGAGAATGACAGCATTGACATTGGGAAGAGTCAAAGACTTCCCAAACTGGGCAATGCTCAAATTAATAATGTGCTGGCGATGAGCCCAGGTTTTGCAAAGATAATTTAAATAGTACACTTTACAACATATTTTGAACGTCCTGTAAGTGACCGGCATATAGCAGGGAATGTGTGCTGGATTGATTACCCTGACACCTGGTTGTAGAAACAAGTTCATTGACTGTCAAAATGCCACAGTCTGCATTCAGGTAATACCTATTATGAATGTCAGGATACAAAAGAACTCAAGGCTGCAGTTGCTTGAGTGAGCTTCCTGATTACGAGAAATCACCTTTGAGTTTCTTCAAATCCAAAAAAAAGTGATTACATGCCACTCTCCACAACACAGGATGAATAGACCATTGTCATATACGTCATTGAAGTTTTGAGACCATTCCTTTCTTGGATGCTGTGGATGTCGAAGCGGCATACAGTCACATTACATCGCACCATCGCTGCCTACAATGACATGTTCGTTCACATCGATGTGGTTATATGACCATTACCAAAGAATTTGGCTCAATGGATGGAAGACTTCTTCCTGGCTGTGAAGTTCCCTCAGCAAAGCTGTCCAAGTATTTTGCTGATGTGGCTCCAACCATGGGTGTGCTACTGATTTGTTCAAATCACTTCAATCATTTTCGGAAGGTACGATCGCTTTGGAACTGGGACCAGGGACTGGTCATCAATCCTGAGGACAAGACATCCCATACTACCCAATACCAAGAGGCCTTTCTTAAGTATGTTGAGAAGGAATACTATGCCAAACATCGACTTGTGCAGGTCGATAAACCCAACAGCATACCCTGCAACACTCTCGGCCCTTCCAGAACGGCATCAGAATAAGGACATTCATCCTGTGAGCAATATGATTCATTGAGCCATGACGAAGAATACTTAACATCTTCAAGAGTTGCTGAAACAACTCACAGATCAAGCAATGTAGCATCAAATTTATTACCCGCTGCGAGGCTCTATTTGAATTCCCCGCCCAATGGACCATCAACCTGGGGGTGAAGTATTCCAGATATGAATCATCAACATGACGACCGAATGGAGTTTAGCAGTTCGTTTCGGATACTGAACATAACTGACTGGTGGCGCCAAGAGGAGGAAATGCACTCAAAGTAAACAGATCTCTCCAATGAGGCATGCAACATATTCGCTTTCATACCACAACGTATCAGAGTGCAGGACAGTGTTGTCCTAGGGCGAGATGTGATCATCTGGAGAAAGTGAAAAACAACAGGCCAGACCCCTTGCGAAAAATTCATTGTAAGGCAGTTCCCTTCAGCCAATAATGGAATCTTGGCAGGCAATGACCCAGCATTGGATATGACAAACACAGAAAACAACTTGGAAATAAAGAACACGGTGGAGCAAAGAAATTTGCCCAGAATGGCCAAAGTCCACAACTGATTGGAACTGTGGCAGGGCAGCCAAAACCTACGTGCTACACAGAAGCAACCTCATGCTCAAAATTACCAGATGACAGCTGAAGAATATATTTCAGACACAGAAAAGATCGTCAAAGCATCCTTGTCACTCTTTCAACATGATGGTGTCACTGCATTGACATTGTCAGAAAGATCACAATTACAACCAGCATTGTCTGCAAAGAACCTCCCTGGAGGATGAACTTGAATATTAATTGTCAGCAGAATCAGTAGAATCTACAATCATCCAGGCGAAAATGATGAGGATAGCGCACATGAATGCATTGCGGATACTGATATTTGGCTGGACCTGGATGGCGACCAGAATAATCCAGATAACAGTGTAGATGATTGTGCGGTAGATGTTGAGTCTGAAATTGAGCACAACAATGAAAACGAAGATTCGGAAAGCACAGCACAGCAGCATGTAAGTGCCACACTTGATATTTCTGAATTGAGTCGGCCAACATCGAAGTTAGACAGAGAGGGTGAAAATGTGTTGTTGACGGTCAATGTAATGAAAACGTGGAGGAATACGGGAATCAAGAAAAAGTATGACAAAATGCGGCAATGTTTCACTTGTTTAGTTCTGTAGCTCGACCAAGACTTTCTGTTACAGATCTATTATAGGCAAATGGCAATCAGTTGTTTTTGAATATTGGCTGATAAACAGATGTATAGCAGGCGCAATAAATCTTTTGGCAAGATATATAAACTTTAGTAGAATGAGAGTGAACAGTGCAAGAAGATTACTGCACTCGACTCTGCTACAGAGCAGACTCTGCATCTGTCAGATCGGCAATAATAAGTTCAAATCATAATCAAAATAATTATCGATGGCAGTCAATAATGAAAGGACAGTTGATTCGAATGAGTGTCAACGGAGAGTCAATGATGTGTGGTCATGAAAGTACATTAATTCAATAGCAATTTGGTTGTTGTGATGCATAACAGACGTATTGGCACCTTGTCAAGGCAAAAGACACAGCAATACTGTAACCGCCCCTTTCTGAGAATCAGCGTCAATGGAGTGTCAATGATTTTTAGCTTTGCATCTTGGGGAGTTTATGTTCCAATTGGTTGCAGACATCCATTCATGAGCTACTGGCAGCCTTTAGGCACAAAACACCAGCAAAGAGTTCCCAGCTGCATTCTGAAAACGAGTGTCGACGGAGCAGCCACAGTGTCAGTTGTTGTATAGTTGGCAATGAAGGCATCGCGTGGATCTTCACGCAGATAATAGAATTATCGACCGCCTTGATAGGCAAAAGTTCAATATATGACAGGGAAAACACAGATTCCTGATCAATTGATATCGCAAACTGCAAAACAGCCAGAAACATACTAGTGGCTGCTGAAAATGCGATTTTAATTGGATACTGTTGTTGACCCAGACCGCTGATTGGACAATGGCTCAGGTTTGACTCATATCTGCGCTTGTAGTGACGTTCCGGAAATATTGCCAACATTTCCCATTATCCATTCATGCTGCATATGTATGCGTACCCTATCATCAGTCCCACTACTGATCTATACACCTGACTGGCATTCTTTCAGCCGATCTACTGAACCGGGAAACTCCACCCTTGGTGGCAGGTGTACAAAACCAGTGGTGATGCCATTTGTACCTGGCTGACATCCACAGAAACCAAACACAGTTCAGTATACAAAGATACACACAACGGAGATCCCGACTCCAAAAGGTCCACTTCCCAACCAATACTCGAACGACCAGTATTCTTGTAGCTCACACATTGTCGAAGGCTGTTGTCGGAATTCCCAGGGTGGTATCGCATCTGCTTGTGACTTGGCGTTGATTGGTGATTCTGCTGAGTTCATCGGTTATAACCTTCAGTGATTATCAATTGTACCAGTCCTTTCCAATGTGGATAGTCACATCTCATCCATCAACATCTAACATATCAGCTTCTCTAAAATGGTTATACTTACCAACTTCAAGTGTGCCAGCACTGTCTGAGCTGTGTGCATTGCTTCCACATGCTCCGGAGAGTATATCTTACAGTCTGTTGTCATGAGCACAAAGCATTGAGTCAAAGGTGCATTATGATTTGCCAGATGTTTTTCGCGATCCTCATCAGTGACTGTCTTTTCGCCTTGGCGGGTTTGCTTGTTTCGTTTCTGCAGTGGAATCTGTGTTGACTTCTTAGACTTGCCGGTTTCCTTCTCGGTCGACCTCTTGGTGTGGGTCTGAGTAGACTGACTTCTAGTTGGCTTTTGGCTTAGTGGTTGCACTTGAAAGGTTGACTTCGCAATAGACATTTCGGTTGACTTCTCAGAGCATATTTTTGTAGACTGCCTCCACAGTAGCTTTCAACTTGTCGGCAGGACTTGATTATTCAAACAAGGCTATCAAATTCTCATTTGAAGGTTGTTGCTCAGTCAAAGACCTTGGCCGAAATCTGGTGTTGATTCCAGTCTACTTAAGGTACACTTATAAATTTCGGTGGTTGTTGGGTTATTCTTTTCAGTAGCTCTCGTAGTTGACTGACTAGTTAGTCAGCAACCTTTGTCTCTCGATTTCGAAACTTTTCATCTTTCCTTGTCTTTTGGGTACTCATGGTAGACTTTGCTTGCATTGTTTCATTTTTGCACTTGCTGCCATTACGTTTTTGCACTTGCTTTGGGCTCATTTTTCACTTGCTTTGGAGTGACTTTTGGGCCTGCATCGTGATTTGACTAGCTTTGTATTTCGCCTTGCTGGAGGTTTGATCCCTCAACATTTCTCCTTATCAGACTTCAATTGGTCTGAACTTGTTGTTTCTGACTTGTTGTTCTACCTGTGAGTTCTCATGGTAGGCTTATCGTTTGCCAGATGCTAGGTGCATATGTCAATTCTTCTGTCTGTTCCCTTATCTGCACTTGCTGGGTGCTGTTCGACTTTCCTGTGGTTACGTGTAATCTGGGTCTGGATTCTGCCCCCTCTGGAATGGTCATCCCTTTGTTTCAACGTGGTAGCTCTTCCAACAACTGATCTCTTCTAATTAGTGTTATAGCTTGTTAGTATGGGAGTGGTTGTGCTTATCAAGCTGAGGAGCAGATCTCATATCAAAACTGTTCATGCCGGGTGTCACACCCAGTTATGTTCATGACACATTCCTCGATTCTTAATAACATATACGCACTGCTGAGGTTCAGCTATATGATCATACACGCTCTCCGTAACATGTCGAGCATCTCCGAGATCCTTGTCAGAGGAGATAAGATCAACAACATGGCTTTATTGGGTGTTCGGTGGTAAACACACAATCGCAGTCAGCTCTTCTTCTTCAGGAATTTGATTGGTGCAGCCAGAAGTGATGATGATTGTAATGATTGCAGATTCGGCAATTGTGAAGTGAAGCGTGGTTCCAGGTCGTTTGTGTGGTCAATTGGCTGGTCTGGTCCAACAGTGTCTGCCATCTCTTTCCTGAATACATCAACATAATATTTATATCTCATGGGCATATAACACAATCTTGAAATTGTGCTGGGATGTAACCTCTATCATCTTTTACCATCTCTACATTACCTATACCTGTTCCAATTCTCATTATTCTTGTCTGCATCCTGCATTGCAGTATGCTTTGGTGGTGTGGACATGGGTAGGGGTCCCGGGATTGCTGGACCAGACGGTGTCTCAAAATTGCCCACCTCTGTTGACCAGGTTCTCCCTTCACATCACGGCACTCTGGTTACTGTCATCCAATATCTGCCACTGTATTCATCTTCTCACACAATTACCACTGCTGCTCCCGCCCATGTAGTCAGGATTCTAGGGTTTCCCTTACCTTCAGTGATTCCATCCTGTGATGCTCCTAGCAACATTTGACATTCTCCAAGTCCTATGGAGAATACCATAACCACAGCCTCACTAGCTCAGCCATGATTGAATGCGGTAGCTGGACTGAGTAATTTTGTTTCACTTACCAGGATTGGGCACAGGACTTGTGTGATCAGAGTCCGGAATCTTCATTGGTTGTTATGCATATGGTCATCAGATGGGGGGCAATCGCCTTTTGCCCCAGTGTATTTCCGGGTTGGTTGCTGTGCCAAGTTCAAGACTGGGTGTTGTACCTTCATCGGAAGAAGTGAATCCTCTGATTCATCATGCCGTTCAAGTTGTTCAAATACTAAACAAAGAAATGTGGCATTTCGCTCTCCAGTCCAGATATTATCACTGGGCCAGAGTTTATGTGAATGGTGATTCATGTGGTTTGTCGAGTTGGCCATGTAGGCTTAGAGACAGAACGATGCCCATTGCACTGCGGTCGATTTGTTCTTAGGCTCGCTGTATGTTGCCTTGAATATTTGGTACAAATGCAGGTTTTCTGATTTCCACTACTGGAGTAACTGCATTGCCGATTGCATTTCAGGGTTTGCAAACTTCTTATGAAATCCATGGTGCCAGTGGCAAGTTGGCCCTGGCATCCTCTACTCAGGTTGTTGGAATTGACTGGTTTTGAATTCCCAGTATTGTGTTCTGCTGTGTCAGAGATGGATGGTTGGAAGCTGCGTTTCTGATTGCATACTGTGTGAGACATATTCAATTGCCTTTGGTGTTGTTTTTCTCCGAGCTTCTGCACAGTTGGTTGAGCTCTAGATCTATATGCCAATTGTGGTAAATGCACATCGCTCAATCAGAAGGGAGATATCCGCAACTTTTATTACTCACAACTATCGGTTGACTTCCACTTCACTTCTCAGTATTCTCGATTGAAGCACATGATCATTTCGTCCATTGTGGCTTCAATGGCTGATGATTGCATGCAATTGACTTGTAGAAATTGTATTGGACTGAATATCACTATTGTATTCAGTTTCTCTCATTGGCTTAGTTGAATATTTCTGCCATGCTGTTGTGATAATTGTCATCATCTCCAGTGCGGCACCTTATATACCAGTTGGTCTCTGAACTCAACTTCACTGCACTCAGGGGGCTCAATTGAAAGACGAAATGATACATATACATGCATGCAGCATTAATGCTTTGATATCGAAATATGATGCCCAAAATCTCAGATATTGACTTTAGGATACAGCGCACTGGTCAACAAATAAACTTGTGAAATCCTATATGTGAAACATATCCATCTACAGAAAAACCGATCACATTGTACAGGCACATATGCTATCCATTGTCCTGAGATTCATACATATGGAAATTATCGGTATAGGCTGGCAAATCTGGATGTGCATGATAGAGGATATGAGTGTACTGATAAGACTGTCGCTAGAGATTTAAATATCAATGCAAGCCAATTATATTGAATGGCTGCTACTTGGCACGGAGGGACGTGCCACTATTACATATCTTTTGAATACCTGTATATTGTATATTTTAATTATTAATCATATTCTATTATTATACAATAATTCATACATATCTACCAGTATGGTGTAATCCTTGATCAATGTAACTCAGAATAGTTAGATCTGGATTATGTTATACCGAGTCTTTGAAGCGTACGTCATCATGTGGTTGTGGGTGATGGCTGGCAGCCATTATATATGCTACTTGTCATCTTAGACTAAATGAATCAATTGTCTAATCAGGTTCATCACAACAGGTTTGGAGCCTGGGCCCGAGAACGATCCGGATACCACTTTCGACAACTGTCAAGCGATGACAGTGCAATCGCGAAGCTTTATATGAGCGAGGCCGCAGGGTCCCAGATGCGTTGGGAATGTATCCAGGATCAGAACACCCTATGGACTCAGGACGGCGATGCCAAGAGGCAAAGGACTCAGATTCCTCCTGTAGACGAAATCTCACACTCAACCGCTTGGAGCGCCGGGATGGCTGTGACGCCTGCAGTGTTGAGTTCTACAGGTATACAAAATTACGGCAACTGAACGACGTGTTGACAGAAAACCTTCAGGTCCATTACGGAGAGCAGTTTTGCGGGAGTACGGGTCAGCGTTGTGTTAACACCCTCTGAGGAGCTCAGATCAACATCCTCGGAGGAGCTTGGAACAACAGCCTCGGAGAAATTCAGTTCAACATCGGGATTATCATGATGCGTTCAAGTCACCATTGGCATCATCGGATGTGTTTGAAGCGATTTTGTAATACGTCAACTGGTGCCCAGCCAAGTAGATCGACATACAGTTTCGTATTAGGATAGTCCACAAGAAGTGGGCGGGTGATGGACCGCGGATACTTGGGAGATGTCGACAGATAGCAATCCTCAGGAAGCATGGCGGTTTCTCCGCAACAGTGTGCTGGGTATAGGATTTTGGCAACCCGAGGGTCCGGCAGTGGCAATTGATGCCATGAATCCAAGAAGTCTGTGGACTCCTCTATAGTGAGGACGAGGAAGCTTTGTTACCTGTACAGTGTGTATTGTACCTTCACCCTAAACCTTCAATGACCACAACCCCTCCTCCGCCCCGGATGCCACATATGGGGATGTACGATCTATGGGAATGAGTTCACTTGGGTTAGCTGAGATGGAAGCAGGACCTTCGGAGAAGTGTCTCCAATTCGAATTGCTGCTATGTAGAAGTGTCTGCAATTTCAACACCGACACCAACACCGAGACATACTCAACTACACGAGGATCCGCAATGGAACCCGCTATGATGAATAATTCCACTTTGTTTGTCAGGTGGAAGTCAACATTGCCACGGAAAAGAGTCTCCAATTTCGATATCCATCCTCCGCCACCGGACGACATCTTATGAGCACTTGAGTTTAAAATCACATGACGATCAACAGTTCCACTGCGTTTGTCGAGCGGAACTTAACATCGCCATGGAGAACAGTCTCCAATTTGGACCCGCCACCGTACAGCTGGTTATGCCAATTTCGACACCAATACTGACAAAGGCACTGACACATACTCGATATCTCAAGCATCTGGAACTGAACAACCGGCTGCGATCAACACTTCCACTTCGTTTGTCGAGCGGAAGTCATCATCGCCCCAGGGAAGCATCTCCAAATCCAACAGCGACAGACACACCTTCACATAGGCATGCACACACTCGACTACTCCAGCATCTGCCACCGTATTACACGTTATGAGTACTTGTGTCTAAAAGGTAAACGATGATCTTCCGCTTCGTTTGTCGAGCTGAAGTCAACATCACCATGGACCTGAGTCTCCAATTTCGACAGCGACAGCACAACCCATCATTGGGACTGAGAGGGTGGGTACGGGAATCAATCACGCTACAGCTAGTTGGAGCAGTACCTTCGATACAGTACATGGCAAGTACTGCAGGTTATTATTTATGTTCCACCACGATACCGATCACAATACAATGGGACTGTGCGTCACCTTGGGGGGAGTTCTTGACTGGAAGTCAAGACAGTTGAAGCCGACAGCAAAATCGACTACGGAGCTTAGGAAGTATGAGCAGGAGAATGGTCATTTGGGAGGAGGTCAGGGTATGGCAAGATTTGGCTTCAGTCTTCTGTTTGTTTTCTGTCTGTTTTATCAATGGCTTAGTGTTTTACGGACGTGATAATGCCCTGGAGGAGTGTTAGACAGAGTCTTTGTAGAGTACATCATCATGAGGCTGTGGGATAGGGCAGGCAGCCACTATATATGCTAGGTGTTAACCTAGACATTGACTCAATAAATCAATCATCTCGACAGGATTGACACAACAGATTAAGCTCATTTGGAAGAATGTAGGCTATTGCAATTTGATTTAATTACTCTATATTGCGCAATTACTGTGATGAAGATCCCAGTATTAGCTCTGGAAACTGTATGTAATTTAGATCTAGATCAGATGTTTCTTCCAGTTGTATAACTGTTAAATAATTATTTGTCTTCAACTTGAAGAAGTCAAGCTGTACAACATCACCGAAACGTATTGGATGCACTGGGGCCATCGGGGAGTATATTGGTGGAGGCAAGTGTTTGCATGGCGTCCGGTGAATCCGCCAGCGGTCCGGGCTCAGACCTCTAAAACGGTTTTGTTTGCTTCCAAACCTCGCCCAAAACCGAAGCCGGGGCATCTTGGCGGGCTGAACCTGGAGCCGTACCCGTCAACACACGTTTAATGCAGGGTTTGGCTAGACCCGTCAGTTCCAATGTCCCGTTCCGGTTGTCGGGTTTTTGTATTTATGGTCGCATTCACATGTTTTATTACTAATCACAAAACGTTGACATTTGTATATCGTTGTCCTTTTCTGATGTATTGGCCGGCTTTAAATTGCAAATCAAGTGAGAAACTCTCCCTGCCCCATCCTGAAAATGAGAGTCAATGAGGAGTCAATGATTTTTGGTCTTACATCTTGCATACTCTGAGTCGCAATTGGATGCAGACATTCATACATGAGGTATAGGCTGCATTTATAAGCAAAAGAGAAAACGACACACTCCCTGCCCCATTCTCATCATGAGCTGCATTTGAGGGTCAACAATTTTTGGTCTTCAATCTTGGTTTATTGACTTTGTGAATGATCGCAGACATTGATATACCGGGAATTGGCAGCCTTAATAGGCAGATAACAAGCAATGTTTCCGCGACAGCCTCCTGGACAACCACAATTTAGTTCATTTTGGAAGCTGCAACTCAGTGATTGTGAGTGTTTTACCCCATCAAACCGATCACAACTTTGTATATAGCTATCAATGGCCACATTGCGCTTTGATGAACCATGATGCAAGGCCAAAAATCGTTGACACTCAGCTGACTCTAATTTTCATGATTGGGCAGCTCGTGTGTTGCTTTCTTTTTGGCGTATAAAGATGGCCAATACATTCAGTATCCATCAAAATGGCCAAGTCTCTGATTAATTACCTAACTTGCAAGAATAAAAATCATTGACCCTCTGTTTACACTCAGTTTCAGAATCAGGTAGGGAGCATATTGCTTTGTTATATGGCTATAAAGGCAACATGTACATCATTTATGAATCACTTTGATCATTCGCTATGCGGAGTAACCATGATACTAAGGCAATCATTATTAACAGTCTGTTGATGCTCATTTTGCCAAGGGCGTATCCGCAATATAGAACCATTCACCTTGGCATAGTATATCAATAATGGTCTTGTGGCAGCCATTCTGTGCTGTTCATGCACGTTTGCTATTATTACTACATTGTTCTTGAATAATGAATATTAATATACCGTTTAAAATTTACTTTAAAGTGACAGCTAATTGTTGATAATGATAATACTCAAAAATCCCATTCCCTTCAGTCAACTCTTGTCTCCGCTGTCAGATTCACTGCAAAAGCTGGCCCCGTCTTCACCATGGCTGTCAGCTTCATTACAACGCAGCTCATAGTGTACTGAGCTGTAAATTGACCATGATGGGCCAGCAACGCAGGAATGCAATCTTTATGGTGCATGCGATCCTTGGCAACAATCGAGTGCTGGGAAGCCGAGTATATATATACACATATGCGGGTGCCACAACTTCAGTTTCGCAGCTCTCATCGTGAATAGATGGGGCATGTGGCGTTCCCTGCTGAGGTAGCTCCAGTTGTAGTTGAAGTGCACCTGGCGCTTTGCGGCTAAAGCGTGTCTGTGGATTTTATCCTGTACCATTTTGGCAAGCAAGGTGTCTGTTGGTTTGATTTTTGCCAATCATTGCCAGGTGTCTGTCGATCGCGGCCTTCACCTTGTTATGCCTGGGAAACCCAACACCCCACTTCTTCCCTTGTCGGATATCGGCATGAGGATTTTGATTAATTATTGCGTATCCTCTCTCGCGGCACGTGAAAATCCTTCTTTGGCCATTTTTGCCATATTCAAGGCAAGACGCATGTGGGACTATTCAAGCTGTACCCAACCTCCTTGTCTTGCCTTAGTAACATATTTTACAAGGTGACCGCCCATGACTGGGAAACTGACCACCAGCGGGTGGTATTTATTGACCCAAATGACCTGTCTTAACCACTCTGCCTGACCTAGTCACTACTTGGGGTTGACTACTAACCCCTTCTCTCCCTTTTCCATACTCCATAGCATTCTCTAGGTCCAGCATATCACCAATATATACAACAGAGTCATTCTCCCCCCCATCCTCCTTCTCATCCCACCCCACTCCACCCACCATATCTTTTTCCCCATCCTCCCAATCACTAAGGACAATTACAGGTGCCTTCTGTGTACCTATGATCTTCTTTTCCACATGTTTAGAGCTCTTTGATCCCTCTCCAGATGATACTACCTTTGCTGCAGCCTTTTGTTCGCGCATTTTGGCTTTGGTCACTTTTTCTCTCTCTAGCCTCTCTCTTTCTTCCCTGAGCTGAACCACATCCTCAGCTGTATATACACAAGCTTTACCAAGGTGGCGGCAGTCCTTTGCTGCTGCCACATTGGTGTCCTTGGCCCCTGAGCGAAGTGTTCTCAGCATTTCATCTCCTAATTCCTTATCTCCAAGTGCACTCTGAGCTGACCTTGCCAGCTGTGCTACAAGAGACTTCAGCTGTAGAGAGGAAGGTGATTGTCGAGTGACAAGGTGAAGTGCACTGCGGGGTAATCGGCTTACAGCTCTGGGCTGTCTGGGGGTTGCACTGAGGAGTGAAGTAGGAGTGGCTGGCGGAGATTCAAATCGAGTGATATTTTGTGACTGCCGAAGAATAACCATGCATGGGTTCAGAGGACAGATCCCAGTTGCCTCAAATGCACTCAAGATGTTGTTCCTGGTATATGCTGCAGCTTTAGCATGTGTGACAAGGGTGTAGGAAAGAGTTAGAGTGGAGTATAAAGTGATATAGCAGGTGGACTTACTTATAAAACTGTTCTTTCTTAATTGCATTCCCTCCTTATCCAACCCATATATCCAGTTCATTGCTGTAGCAGCATGAAAGAGGACCAAACAGCCCAACATCTAGAGGTTGAAGGATGTGTGAAGAGTGTGCAGGAAGGCAAATAGGGTGGATATTTCTTTTCAAGCAAAAATCGAAAAATTGCCATGCTAGATGAGAGCCATGCCCATCAAGGATTAGAATACATGGCTTGCCCTTTGCACTGTAATAGTCAGCATAAGCAGGAGGTCAATCTCATGGTACAAACATCTTAGTAGTATATTTCTCAAAGTTCCGTTCTACCCATTCCAGTCCCAGTTCATTATCAGTCCAGCCTTTAGTTGACCATGCAAATGGTGCTTGCTCTTTATCTTGCACGCCAGCATGCCATCCTAGTAGATGCCTAGACCCCTTGTAGATATAAAAGATTGGTATTACTCTACCATCTGCTGAAATGCACTCGATAACTGTAACCATTTCGTGATTTCCATCCTGGGTATTGTGGGGATTCTTTGTACCTCTATGGCATATCACCTTCACTTTGAGAGCCTGATCAAGTAGAAAGCCCTTTTCATCCATATTGTATATGTTTTCTGGTTGTGCATTGAGCTTTCTGACAAGTTTTCCAAGCTACAGCAACCAGTATTAGCTGAAAATTAATGTTTATACTAAAATGATATACCTTGCAAAAAAAGTCCCTCAAAATTGCAGGATCATTTGCATCAGCCCTTTTTCTATCCAGACGTTGCCTGAACTTGGTAGTAATGGCAGGATGGCGGTTCAGAAAGCGGGTCATCCAGTGTTTACCAGGTTGTTGTAACCGATGTGATGGTAGAAGGGACAACACACATTCTTTAACCATCTTCCCTTGCAATGGATGTCCCAAGTCATCTAGAGTCTCACAAAACCTAATAATTGATTTCTCCTCTTCTGGAGTCAGCAGCTGCTCCTTGTCATGTTCTGCACCCCTTGGCTGTGCTCCTCTGAGTTGGTCTCACAAGGTTCCATATGGTATATCATATGTTGAAGCAGCAGCACGGATAGATGGTTCAAGACCTGTGTGGTACGCATATTTGGCTTCGTGAATCAGATTCTCGCTTTCAATCATTGTATCTCGGCACATCACTTTTCCCATGGTTTCGTTGTTGCGGGGCAATGGTGAAAATTGAGTGTGTGAGAGGGGTAATTATCAACCCTGCCCCGGGAGCTTGCTTTGTTCTTTGCGTTATCGGTTCCTAGGCCATGGGCGGTTAGACTGTAAAATACAATAGCTGACATGTTGAAAGCCTACAAGAAATTACTTCCTACTTCTAAAGTGAGATTCCGGTATTACCTCAACCATTTAGTGCTCTGTAGTCTACTGGAAGGTCTTTCCAGCCTGTTTCGCCCATTCTAGGGAACCTTCAACAGGAAATTCATCTGCGAAAATCCCAGAACTGACAACATCGTAATGTTCAATTTTGCGGATTGTGTGGACAAATGCCTTTGTTGCCCATGGAGGTTTGCCATTGAGGGAAGCGATAAATTGGTCACATAGCTCTCTACGTTCCCCAGGTGTGTGTTATATTGTCAGTTGGGCGTAGTCTACATGGATATGGATTCACTCACATCCGATCGGATGCTGCTTCTTATTCTTGCTGCTTCCTGTTTTACGTACCTTGTGAAAATGTGCGACCTGGGTGATATTTTGGTGGCTACAATTGCAGCGTCGCGGTGCACAAACTGGTGTCTGCATTGCTGCTGTATCTTGCCTAGTGGCACAGTGCTGAAGCGCCTGTTGTTTGGCTCGATTGGGCCGCGATTGCTCTGGGTGGATGTGTTTCTGCAGCCATGGCTTGATGGTGTAGAACCGTGAGGAAGATGACCACGAAGCGAAGTGGGAAGTGCTGAAGATTATATAGTGAACTACAAGTCAAAATGGAATGAGTGACAGCCAACTTGCAGGTTCAATTCAAGCTGAATCCGGCGGCATATAGGGTCACTACGTATAGTGGCAGGTGATTCCGACAGTCGCCCAATTTGCACTAAGTCTGTCTGATGTTGTTTGTTTGTTTACACCAATACATCGAGATGAACCTCAGCTGATATGTCATATTTGATATATATGAAAAGGAAATTGTTCGACGGGAATGTCGTCTGGTGATGTTGGTCACAGGACAGCGCTAGGAGGTCACCTGAATCACATGTAACCTATCATGTTATAATGTACAGTTAGCATAACCATTCCCAATGAAGTGAGGGTCAAAACACTTATTTTGCTTTGTTCGAATTGATCATACCTACGCACATTTACATAATGGGCACAGCTTGCCTCCCTGTGGTTCTTTTCTTGCAACATCCAACATCTCGCCCGACAACAAGGTCAACACAAGGTACAATGGTCAATGCTCTGAAAATGAACCATGTCCCAGTTCTGGCAGGCAAATACGGCAAATTCCCGAAGCATTCCACACGACGACATCATCAAGCGAATAAAGGCAAGAGTGGCTTGGAGGCAGAACTGGTCAGAGCGTTGGGACCAATGCGCAGCTGACAATCCAGAAAGAAGGCTTCTACGGGGAAATAACGGGAAACACGTTGTTGAGCACCAAAGAGAGTGACAAAATAATCGACAATTATATGGAGAGTGAGACTGCAGTTTCGGGAATGCGAGTTCAAGACACAGAGACAGCGATGATGCAAGTGCAGGAACATCTGGGAAACATTGAACAGGGACGATCGACAACCCCAAAGCCTGAATGATCATTTGAGGGGTTGTTGAATGCTATCGGAGACAATCTGAGCTATCTTGCAAGGTCCGAAGATGAGGAGGATGGGGAAGACAAGAATGATGATGAAGTAGATAAAGGGCACGGCAAACTGAGTGAAGATCACCAACCTTGATGGGTGACAGGCACAATATCCAAAACGGTGCAGCACCTCTTCGAGATCATCCGGCAGAAGCTTTTAAAGCTTGATGAACTGCCCGACCCGGATTGGGGGAATGTGGCCAACTACTTCAATGAGAGAGATATGAAGTACAGGATGATTGAACTGATGGTTTTGGCTGTTGGGAAGCCCCAAACAGATATGACTGCAGCTACACCAGCAACGACAACGTTTGGAGAGCTTATGGAGGCTGTTGATATTGTCCCCGGACAATCAAAAATGCCACAAGTGACCCCTCGACAGGGAAGTAGTCCAATGAGGATGGGTTTGGAGAATGCTCAAGCGGACAATCATGTAGTCCAGGCGATACTCGCCGCAGTGCCCTAATCATCACAGATAGAGATTGCAAAGCCATTTCAACTCGTAGGCTTTTACCCATGCATATAGCATCCCTAGCTAATTACAATATAGAAATCATATTCAGGCGGAGATATGGTGATGCTTGCTGCATTACCGGACTTGTAGATAGCCAAATAGATATTTTTGACTACCTATCTCTTGTAAAATCAATATATGAAACTGTTTTGTTAAGTGTCGGCATTTTGTGTATTTCATTGACCGAATTGTGAGACAGGATAAGTCCTCAGTGCGTGTGCAAGGGTCATACAGGCCATGCGAATTTTGTAGACTCCAAATCACATTGATTGATGAACAATGATCTTCAGACGGTGTTGCCTGTTATGATCAAATGATAATGCAAAACTTCAATCTTACACGAAATGTACTAACAATGTTTAAGTCAGTAATGTCAATCGACTCATAGCGTGAGCAGTCAAATCACATGCGATACTCAGGCAAATGACTGCCGTCAGGTTGCAATAATCCCTCCAGCCAACTACATATCTCGCCACTCAGACATCCTGTACATGGTGGAGAAATTGATAATTGCTTATTGTACGTCACGGAAATGGAGGAGAAGGACCTTGATGAGGAATGGTGAGCATGTCGGGCAATCAATTTATGAAACTAGGGCTTATATTTTTAAGCAGTAAATTTCCGGCCAAAAGCGTTGAAATGTGATAGACCTATGTCATTAGTCATGTACATGACGTTTATAGTGGTGGTTCAGAAACTGGGATTTCATGATGATCTTGGATTCAAATGATAATACATAGACACTGTATACAGGCTGCCAATGAAGGCTTATTGCATTTTTTGGACAATTATTGAGCACATAATGACTGTTAGTATGTCTCAAAGGTGAGCTCAAAGGTGAGCGTCAACGGAGCATCCACGATATATAGTCATAGACATTCAGCAATCACCTGGCTGCATAGTTGCATCAATCCAAAGAAGAAATATTGGCCGTCCTAGTAGGTAAAATGGTAAGTCACATGCACCTTGCCCCATCATAGCAATGAGCATCAACAGAGAGTAAACAATTTCTGGTCTTATATCCTGCATAATAACTGGGCTGTGCAACGGCATTGAGTAATCATAATACTGGCGGCCTTTATAGGGAAAAATGCGACAGACAATATCGCTAATACCTCCTAAACATGAGCGTCAAGAGAGCGGCAATGGTTTTTGGCATTGCATCACTGAAAATCCTGAGTCTTTTGCCGCAACCATGACTCATAATCGAAACCTGTCCCGCCTTTCTAAGCAAAACATGATTATGACATCATTTGGACTATGTCCAAAACATGACTGTCAACGGAGCGTCCACAACTTTTGGCCTTGCATCATGGGAAATACAAGGGCTGCATGGCGACATTAAACTATGATTGAACTATCAGCCACTTTTCTATGCGAAAATAATTCGGACAGCATTGCTACTAAGTCCTAAAAATAATCTTCGACAGAGTGTCAATGACTTCTGGCCTGGCTGCTTGGAAGATGCAAGTGCTGTGCAGTGAGATTAACCCATAATCAAACTATCAGCCACCAGTCTAGGCAAAAGTGCTCACAACAATATTGTAGCCATGTCCCGAAATGAGCATGAGTGGAGCATCAACAGAGCAGCAACAGAGTGTCAACAGTGGGTCAAAGGAGAGTCAATGGAGCGTCAACGGTGTGTCAACGATTTTTGATCTTGCATCTTGGATAATATTACCGCAATGAAATGCAGATAACCACAATGAACTAATCGGCAGCCTGTATTGGCAACAATGGTAAGGATGGTATCGTGTCCGGCTCCTGCAATTTAACATCTGCCCAGCGTCAACAGTTTTCATGGAGGCTCAGAATAATTCACCGCAATTAAATGCATTGTGCTGTTCCTAAATTGAGTTTTACGTGGTTAGTCTTTGTAATCTGTTCTTGTATACGACTTCACAAATATGCATGCAATGTCTTACAGATATGATTTTTGTGCTTGTACTTGTAGAGTCAATATTTAAGAACCCGCAGTCTGCTTTACTGCATCGTTATATTCGGCACTCTCTCGAGTCGAATATCCCAGTGTTGTAATTTAAACTTTCAGGTCAGATGAAACATCTTTGAACACCTCGTTACTGGACTTTATGAGATTTTGCAAAAATGCATGTGTCTTTATTCCTTATTTGATCGACCTTACATTGCAAATTATTTTTCATGTCTGGTCAGCTTCACTGAATAAAGGCTCGAAGCGGCCTATTGCTTGGAATAATTCTAGACATGCATTGTGGAGTCGATTATATTTACACTGCTGAGTTGAAGAGACCTGCAGCCCTGGCATCATATTTATCGTTTGTCATCAAGTTCTTCGCCATCCACCAGAACATGGATCCAGCTCAATGGGGAAAGACCTGCAGGCAAAATCACACATCGCAACGTTAAATAAAATAACCGGAGACAGCAGTTACTGAATTTACTAGTTCGACAGTTGATGAAACAGCTTCAGCCATTTTGAAGAGGCATGGAAGTTGAGGAATTACAATGGTGAGTTTGCAGAGGATAATCAGATTTGACATCCAGCTTAATACATATTTATTGAAATGACACACAATACGATCCAAACTGGCAGATAAGGACTTCAAAACTTGTGACTTTCACCAAGACAGGTGGAATCGATAGCCGATACTATGATTTATTTCGTTTCATTTTTGAGTAAAATCTATATCAAATATCGAGCTACGATGGTCATATAAGGACGTATGTTATGATCTAATGCTGCCGTCCGCAACAACCTAGACCAGCATTTGTCATAGGGAATATGCCCTGACCGCTGATGCAATTTTGACGCAATTCCAGTCACGAAACAAAGCTTGTTTAGCTTTGAATGAATAGATATCAGCGAACAAAATATCCATAGCGTCGGTCAACACTTACTATATGAATAAAAATTGGGTATTGTGTGAAGTTCACCTCGTTTTCTGTCAGGTCGATCCCCTGTTCTTTTCCTGTTTCGAAAGCTAAATAACGATGACAGTTCAAGGGCAAACATACTGGAGCAAGGCCTGCTGTACATCTGAAAGATGTGCTGGGTAGTTTTGGGATCACCAAAGGCCGTTTGCTCAGTATTACGACGGATAATTCTTTCTCAAATTACTCAATTACACCTGAGCTGCAATACACACTTGAGGCCACTTGAAACTTGTGGCCTGCATTGAGGAACCACATACTGTTTATGGCGCACGTCATAAAGCAAGCTTTATATTGATTCATGAGCACTCTCGGTGTTGAAACCTGTACCATGTCTCGGGATGACAATGAGCACGATCTGCAATCTTGTGAAAATGACAGCATTGACATTGGGATGAGTCAAAGACTTCGAAAAGAGGGCAATGCAAGAATCAATAAGGTGTCGGCTATAAGACCAGGTTTGGCAAAGATAATTGAGAAAGTAAGTATTTCATGATATTTTGAAAGTCCTGAAACTGACCTTCATAAAGCGGAGAATGCTTGCTGTATTGATTATGCTGACACCCGGTCGTCGAAACAAGTTCATTGAGTGTAAACAGAGAAATTCTGCATTGCGGTACTTCCGATAATACATGCGAAGACACGTAGGATCTCTACACTGGTGGTAATCAACCGGGCCTATAGATAACGGGAATTCACTAGTGAGCGGCTTTAATTTGCAAAAATGACCGAATACCGGCCACTGTTCACAATACAAGATGAATGGACGATTGTGCAGTATGTCATATAAGTATTAAAGCCATGCCGTTATTGGACCCTGCAGATGTCGAAGAGGCAGACAGTCACATTGCATCATGTCATCACGGTATTCAATGACATGGTCAATTACATGGATGGCGTGATACAAGTTTTGGCTCAGAAGAGAACTCAATAGAAAGAACATTTGTTCTTCGCAGTGAAGTTAGCTCGACTGAAGCTGTCCAAATCTTATGCTGAACTGACTCCACCGATGGCCATGGTTCTCATTGCTGCACATAGCCTCAATCCTTTCCGGAATTTGCAATATTTTAGGAAGTGGGACAAGTGAACAGATATTAATCCCAAGAACAGGACATCCTATACTATCCAATACCACACGGCCATTCTGAAGGATGTGGAGAATGAACACTTCGCTAAACATCGAAGCGTGCCTGTCAATACACTCCAAAGCTTATTAAGCAGCAATTCCATCTCCTCTACAACTACTCCAGGATCCTTTCAATCATCCTTTGATCCATATGATTTGTCAAGCGATGATAAAGCATACTTAACGCCTAACAATGTGGCTGAGATAATACCCAGACAGTGTAATCGCACTGCACGCATATTGACTGCCGGCAGGCTGTATTTGAAATCGCCCCCTGCAGAACCAAAGCACTGGGGGCAAATTCATCCAAATCTCAATGATAACCACTCCGACCCAATGGAGTGTAGCAGTACATATTGGAAACCAGACTTAACCGACTGGTTGTGACAACAGGAGGAATCACCCCCAAAGTATGCCGATCACTCCATTGTGGTGTGCAACATCTTCCCCATCATACCACCAGGTGGCAGAGTGGAGGACAGTTTTTCCTGAGGCCGAGATGTTATCGGCAGGAGGCATTCAAAAACGACGTACCAGACCCTTCGCGACCATGTGGTGGGACGGCAGTTCACGGAACCCAATCACGGGATATTGGCAGGCACTGACCCAGAATTTGATACAACAAACACTGAACAAGACTGGGAAATGAAGAAAGAGGAGGAGGAAAGGAACCTGCACAGAATCGCCTAAGTTCACAACTGTTGGAGATCTGGCCTGGCAGTCAATACCTATGTGCTACACAGAAGGAATCTCACGCTAAAAACCATCAGTTGACCCTAGTGGGACAAATGTCGGACACCGAGGTGATCGTCGAAGCATCCTGGTCACTCTCTCAACATAATTGTGCTGCTGAGTTCAAATTGTCAGAAAGATCTCCTTTGCCACCACCTTGGTCTCCAAAGGACCTCCCAAGAGAACGAACTCAAATCATAAAAGTCCATCGAATCCGAAGCTTTCAACCGTCATTCAGTCAACCCTGCCAAGGATACCGCACCTGATAACATTTCGGTCACTGAAGATTGGCTTAACTGGAATGGTGACTTAGATAATCCAGATGACAGTGAAGACGATTGTGTGGCGGACGTTGAATCTGATCTCGAGCAAGACGACAGCATCGACGATCCAGAATCCCCAGAGCAGTGGGATGTCAGCGACGCATCAACTGTTCTGGGTTCGATTTGGCCTACTCAAAAGTCGAAGACATAGGCTCAAAAGGTGTGGCGGACAGTCAATGCAATCGAAAAGAAAAGAAACCAGGGAGTGACAAAAAAGTTGGACAGAATTGGTCAATGTTTCACCATGTTCTTTATATATCTTGACGCAGTATTTTGGTTCGAGTTATATTATGGGTGAATTGTGAGTAGATGCTTGTGAATATCAGTTGAAAAACAGATATTAAGGAGGCTGAATGAAGCTTTGGGCCAGACAAATAAATTTTAGTCCTGTGCGAGGGAACTGTGCATGAATGTTACTGCGCTCGGCTTTGCCACATGGCCAAGTCTTAATCTATCAAAAAGACTACAAATAAATTCAAATCATGATCAAAACAACTGTAAATGGCAGCAAATGTTGAATGCACAATATAGTAAAATGATCATCAACGGAGAGTCAATAATTTGAGTTTTTGTAAGTCCGGCAATTAAACAGTGCTTTGGTCCCTGTTAGGCATATCCGATGTATTGGCAGCTTTAATTGGTAAAAGAGACAGCAATACGGTCACTGGCCCATTCTGAAAATGAAAGTTAGTGGAGTGTCAACAATTTTTAGCTTTGTCTATTGGTTAATTTATGTTCAGACTGGTTGCAAACATCGATTTGTCAGACATTGGCTGCCTTTACTGGGAAAAACTACATTGACATGGTCACTGCCGCATCCTGTGAATGAGTGTCAATGGAGCGTCTACGACTTTTAGCCTTACATCTTTGCTAATTTATCTTCGAATTGGTTGCAGACATTCATTTATCAAATACCGGGAGCCTTTACTTACAAAAACCTCAGCGAATTGCTCCCTGCCGCATCCTGAAAATGAGCCTCAATGGAGCGTCAACAGTTCTAGTTGTTGCACATTCGGTAATCAAGGCATCGTAGTAATCTTTGCATTCATAAGGGAATAAATGACCGCCATTATATGCAAAAATACCCTATACCAATGGTAAAACACTGATTCCAAATTCATCTATATTGCAGGCTCCAAAGCATACAGAAACATATTATTGGTTGTTCAAAACACTATTTTGATAAGATACTATTCACAAACTCCAAAAACAAGAGCCTTATTTGAATCAATAGATGCACCCTCTGGGCAACACACTGACATCCCACCAAATTCGGACAGGTTGGGAGTTTACCTTTGAACTGTACCCAAGTTGACGGTTTGGGTTTCTTGACAACCCAGACCGTCAATTTGCCAGCTGTTTGGTTTGTACCCAGACCCGGACCCGAAGTGACGGTCCGGAACCGTTGCTAACAGCAGTGGAGGCTGTATGTACACCTAGAAGCATCAATTGCAGGTGAGAATCAGACCCTTATCCGCTAAAATGAAATTTGCTTCATTAAATTTAATCAGCTTATTCTACACACAAACCCAAAAAAATGCAATTGAGGTTTCCCTGACATATGATGTTACTCTACTGATTGTGAATGTTCAAGGAGTAGTTGCAATTGTTTCATGAACCTCAGAAACCGTGCCCTGGATGGTGAAAATTGATCATTTCAATGCATATTTTACCACTATCAGGTGACATTTTCACAATTGCAATTTCCGAACCAAAGAACACTTGTATACGAGTTCTCATTCAACTAAAAGCTACACCTGACACTAGAATCTAGGTTCCTACGCAATCACCTACTAGCCTCCAATCTAAGGGGAGCAGCATTGGAGGGCCAGGAGCAGGAGCAGGAGCGGAGTAGAGTAGCGAATCAAGGGTCAATAATGAACATACCCCAGAGTTGTCTCACTGTCTTAATGGACTCAACGAGCCGATTAGATTGCACCTACCAGCGAGGCAATCAAAGTCAATCTGCAAAAGATCGAAGAGGGTAAGCCTTGCAGGAGGAGGAAGAGGAGAAACAGGAGGAGAAGAGCCGCAAAACGAGAGCAAATAATGAACGTACTCCAGCGGCCTTGGCTCGTCTTAATGTACCCCACAGGACGAATTGTTTGAGCCTACCAGCGAGGCAATCAGTGTTGATCAGCAAAGGTTCAAAGGTTCAAAACAGGTGAGACCTGGAGGAGAAGGAAGAGGAGGAGGATGAAGAGGAGGAGGAGGAAGAACAGTGAATTCAGAGTCAATAATAGACATACCCCAGCCTCAATGCACCGTCTAGATGTACTCGACGAGACAAATCGATTCAGCCTACCAGCGAGTCAATGAGAGTTGATCTGGAAAAGTTCGAATGGGGTCATCCCTGGAGGAGGAGAAAGAGGCAGAGGAGGAGTAGAGCAGCAAATCGAGAGCAAATAATGGAGGTACCCCAGTGTGCTTACACCATCTTGATATTCGCGACGAGACCAATCAATTGAGCCTACCTGCAACTCAATTGTAGTCGATCTACAAAAGTTCGGATGGGGTCAGCCCTGGTGGAGGAACAACTGCGAATCGAGAGTCAATGATGAACGTACCCCAGCATATGTGCACCGGCTTGATGTGCTCAATGAGCGGAATCGATTGAGCCTGCCAGTGAGTCAATCAGAGTTGATCTGGAAAAGTTCGAATGGGGTCAGCCCTGGAGGAGGAGGTAGAGGAGGAGGAGGAGTACAGCAGCCAATCAAGAGCCAATAATGGATGTACCCCAGTGTCCATGTGCCGTCTAAATTTACTCGACAAGACGAATCAATTGAGCCTACCACCGAGTCAATCGGAGTTCTTCTGCAAAAGTTCGAAACTGGTCAGCCCTGGAGGATTAGGATCAGGAGAAGGAGCAGGAGCAGGAGTAGAGCAGCGATTTGATAGTCAATAATGGACGTACCCCAGCGTCCTTGGAAGGTCTTAATGTACTCGACGAGATGAATCGATTGAGCGTACCATCGAGTCATTCGGAGCTGATCTGCCAAAGTTCGAAATGCGACAGACCTGCAGGAGAAGGAAGAGGAGTAGCAAGAGGAGGAAGAGGAGGAGGAGGAAGAACAGCGAATGAATAGTCAATGATGGACGAACCCCAGCGTCATCGCACCAGCTCAATGTGCTCGACGAGCCGAATCGATTGAGCCAACCAGAGTGTCAATCTGAGTTGATCTGGAATAGTTCGAATGGGTTCCGCCCTTGAGGCTGTAGGAGCAGTAGAGCAGCGAATCGACCACTAATAATCGGTGTATCCTGCGTCCTTACACAATCTTCAGGTACTGCACGAGACAAATCGATTGAGCCTACCAACGAGTCCATCGGATCTGATCTGCAAAAGTTCGAAAGGGGTCAGCCATGGTGATGGAGTACAGCAGCAAATAGAGTGCCATTAATCAATGTACTCCAGTACTGTTGCATCTTACTGATGTACTCAACGAGGCGAATCGATTGAGCCTGCCTGTGAATCAATCATGGTTGATTTGCACAATTTTGAACTTGGAGATGGTCATCAGTAGAGAAGAAGGTAGCGTCAAGGCTTTCTGTAGGAAATTAGTACAATGTAATGGGTTAGGTAATGGTGATGATGCAACTAAAGGATGGAGCAAGTAAAATAAGGCTTCAGGGGTCGAAACTGTTGTCAGGGTGATGGAGATGTTCCTAGTGATAATGAAGATGATGGTAATACTGATCAGGCTGTAAATACAGATCGAGCGAACAAAATCAGATTGCCGGGGTTCCAGGTTCTTAAGATTACTTGTTCAGTGATAAATCAGCAATGTGCATTTGGCAGACAGATTTCACATATCAGGTGTTGTGATTGGTTGTGACAACGTTTTAATAAAGCTTCCAGAAACTGAATTCAAACAATTGCAGTCGCAGTCTATTTGATACTTTTGGGAAACCTGGCTGATGTCAGTAGTTATGGTCTGGTTTCAGAAACCAATCTCCTGTTTTGCTCATGCTAGAATGGCATTACAGCCTGTGTGGTGAAACGAAGCAGCAAGAAGGCAAAGAGTGTATAATCAAGATGCTGCCACACCTTTAGGGGCAACCGAAAGCAGTTTGTGGAAAAGAGCGGTTTTCGCCTTGGGAGGTTAGGATCTGAATGTGAGAATTTGGTGTGACCTGGCTCTGAGGATCCTCACAATTCAGTGGATCCACAATTTGTGGGACAGATTGATTGAGACCAACCTATAGGAAGATAGAGTGTGTTATTTCATTGTATAATCAGATGATGTCTCTCTACCCTGAGTTCTCCTTGATCTAAACTCCCTGTTACTCAATCCATCTCTATTACAAGTGTATCTCCATATGCCCCCATCACCCTGCCCATATCTGTGATCTCTGTATCTCTATTCAATTGCTGTTGTTCAGTTCTTGGCCAAGCTCAGTGGCGATTGTGGTGAGACATAGTCAGTCCTATCACAACTGTTCACTGATCAGGTGTGTGAAGCACACCTCCTCCCGTCCATATCAAATTATACACCATTCTGAATGAATATAAGCATAACAGAAACCCAAAGGAAAGACACAAAAATTGATCTAAAGGAAAACTATAAACTCAACAGAAAGCCACAATGTTAGGGGTTGCCCTTAATACCGATAATGATATTGATTATGGACACAGAATGCATACATATCTACAATATGCATAACACCTAAGCATGTGGCGATCAAGTTGGTTAGTGAGATGCTATTTAGCGGGGGTTCATGTCTGTTGCGCAAAGAGATGCGCAGTGCCGCTCTCTTGGTTCACACCTGGATACTGTGCAGGACATGCATGGTAATCATGCACGGCAGTTGTTAGCCAATATGCGATTCAGAGGGCTCTTCTCGACTACCCGTAACGGGCTAGGATACGGAGAAGCGTGTTCCAGACTGGAGACTAGTCTCGACCTAAGCATGACGTAACTGAGGGATACATGACGTATGCTTTGACATAGAGGGAGCTCCACTGGTTGGCTGGAGTGGTGTGGATCGCGATGTAATCTCGTATTGGATACGAGCTTACGTGTCAATAATCTACATTGGCATAGTATCGGTTGGTGGCTGATTAAATCTATGAAGCAATTAAATAACTCACGCACATGAGGGATTCAAGAGGCAATAACCATTATCAACTTGGTTGGTAGATGATCCAACTACAAACTTGTACAATTGCAAAAGAGGTCTGAGTTAGGAAAGGGTAAGCTGATATCGTGTGATGGATGGCCTGATGGTAATCAGGAGCGTAATGCTTTCAAACAACATTGCTGAGACCCGACTACCTGAGGGTGTCGTGGCAGGTTATCACCAGGCGCAAGTAGTGCGTGGCCGAGATAACGCTATCACACCTAAGGGAGAGTAAAGGCTACAATGAGCCAGTGTTAGTCGAAGGAAGTAGGGGATCATCAGCGACAAGATTAGCTTTCAGAGAACACCGCAGCCGATCTTAAAATATTATTATGAATTCTATCTATCACAATTACTTCCCTCATTCACACATGAGGCTGGGTCTTGTATGCATGGACATCAATACACACCAGCCGAATACGCACTGCAGATGGATATCGAGAGTTTCGGCAATTTCCTTTTCGAATTGGCCGAGCACCAGTTAACCCACACCTACACTGTTGTCTATCGTTTCTGTCAGATAGAGAATATTGACTACCTGGTGCTGAGAAATCTCAACACCAAGGCTTTACCCTTCGAGGAATTTTCCGAGAAGTGGTTGTATGATGAACAAGCTGAGTTTTAGTATATATCAGCGACGGTTAATGGACCGTTTCGATTTGGCACAGTTGGAGGTAGCAGCGCTAGAGTTAGCGTTACGAGAAGTGGTTGCTCTTGCAATCTAGGCAAGAGGTTGAGTCTTAGGATAAGACAATGAGAGGAAAGAGTGAGATAGGCGGCTGTAATTAAATTCAATAAGTATTGTATTAGTTATTGGGATCTAAACACACCCGTAACACACAACAACTAAAGAAAATCATAATTACAATCACATTAGCGGACGTGCTGCCTGATGACAGCCTATGTATCTGCCGTCTGTTACCCGTTACCTCGTCCGATGAACGAGTTGGTGTCTAGTGAACTATCCACTTGTACCATTGCGTTGTACATCATAAACACAGCCGCTTAGATTTGTGCCTGAGTGGGTATAAATACCTTTGGTTCATCGTTTACTGGGGGTTGGAAGATACAGACCGCTCTACAGCCCATTTATCTTTCGTAGTGTCCCAACATCATCTTCCCATCATCCAATAATGTATTGCAGAAATGGTCCAGGCTGAGATATTCAACAAACAAGCTGACTTCTTCCTCATTCGTATTGTCCATGTCGGGACTGCTACATTTGGGGTTGGGAGTGGCAGGCACGGTGGGATTTAGGGAACCCTTCCGCTTAGGATTGGTAGGCTTCTCTGGGATTGTAACAGCCTCTTTTCTCATTTGCAGGATAATACTGGTTTGTTCTTTGTGGGCAGTGGTGTCATTGTACGAGCCTTTTTGTCGGTGGGAGGGCTAGGTCGATCGTCAGATCCATTCTCAGCCATGTCCATTGTCGGCTCTCCATTATTACTCCCATCATATTCCTTGTGCATTTTGTTGGTTGGTAGGGTTGGCAGTATGAGTATCTTGCTGATTCAGGTGTATACAGGTGGAAACTGCTTGATCTCATCATGGGATAGGGGTGGTACTACCACCCCCATCTGGATTAAGCAACAGGTCCATGTAACCTGGCCGCAGTCTGGGGCTGCACCACGAAAAAGGGTCAGTTGGGTTCCGGACTGGCCCAATTACCCGACCCTCTGCTTCTTACCAGGGTAACATTGAGCTCGTACCGGGCAATTCACGGGTTTGTCCGGCTTAGCCTAGACACATGGGTTCCAATCTCAGGTTCAGTGTTTTGGGTTGCACTTTGTATTCTCACATTCAGATATGCTCCTGCAAATGGCAAAATATTAACTTTGGTATGTTGCTATCTTTTTTTGATGTATTGGCCACCTTAATGATCAAAACAATCAGAGACTTGCTCTCTATCCCATTGGGAAACAAGCTGCAATGGAGTGTGTGGGATTGTCGGTGGGGTATCCTGGGTAATTTAAGGGGCATTAGGTTGCAAAAAGCCATAAATGAAGTTTCGGCCTCCAACATAGGAAAAGGAGAGAGCTAAACGCTCCCTGCCCCATCTTGACAATGAGCATCAATGGAGTATCAATGATTGTTGGCTTTGCATCAACGTGAATCAGAGTGTGGTATGGAGGGTATTATTCATATACAATGTTTTGACTGTTTCTGTATGCGAAATGGCTCATGAACACTGAGTGGTTGCTTTGTACATGAAAACAGGTGTTACTGTCCCAGATGCTGTGCTTGGAATATCCCCTGCTCATCTGCATATATAGATTCCAACGCCATCGTTCTGGATATTTATGATAGAGTGTCACTTATATTACGGAAGATGCAAGACCAACAATCATCAACACCCTGTTGACGCTAATTCTCAAGAGGGGTAAGTGAGGGTATTACTAGCACTTTTGCCAACTCAGGAGGTCAACGAATGCTAGATGACTGTATGCACCTTGTCATCTGTCAGATTACCCAAGATGCAAGATGAATAATTGTTGAGGCTCCATTAAAGCTCATTACCAGAATGGGGCAGGGAGGGTTTTGGTATTTCTTTTGCCTATTCAGGCAGCCAAACATTCCTCTATTACTATATGCAACCTATTGCACATCAGATTACATAGGGTGCGACACCACAAACTGTTAACCCTCCATTGACGCTTCTTTTAAGGATTGAGTTGGGAGCGTGTAGATATACTTTGTACATATAACGGTGCCCAATACTTCGATTACATATAACCATTACCAAATAAATGTTTAATTACCAGACTTACAGGATCAACAATTGCCGATTCCAAGTTGACGCCCATTTTGCGATGCGCGTATCTACGAAATGCAATCAGCTGTTTTGACACAGAATGACATTCACATTGTTTTGGCAGCCTTTCTATTGTTTTCGCTGATTTTCTCCTTGATTACTATATTGTTCTTCAATAATACATATAAACATATCTTTTAAAATGTACTTTCCAGTGTCCACTAATTGTAGCTAATAATACACTCAAAAATCCCGTTCCTTTTTATCAATGCTCATCCACACTGTTTTGTTCGCTGAATGGGCTGCCCTCATCTGCAAAATAAATGTTAGCTGCATTACCACCCACCAGATAGTCTACTAACCTGTGGATATTCCTTCATCAGACAGTATATCTGGATTATTATCCTTATCATGCTGGCTATCCTGGGTATATGCATCAAGATGGAAAAATTAATTCTTGGAAAGAATAACATGTGAATATACATATGTGGGTGACAAATTGTCGATTAGGGAACTTTGAGCTGCCTGATTGTAACTAGTGGGAGCAGGGGTCCTTCCCGGCAGAGATGGTGTGGGGTCTAGTGTTGGCTGTCTGTGTCGGTCAGGTGGAGGTGCACCATTTCGATTGCACCTTCAGCATGTCTGCAGATTCCTTGAGGTGACATCTTGGAAAGGAAGGCATCAATTTATGTTGTCTGGATGAAGCACAGCAAGGTGTCATTCTATCGCAGCTTTCACCTGTTTATGTCCAGGAAACTCAGCTCCCCGCATCTTCTCTGGTGCATCAGCAAAATGTATTTTAGTCACTGGAAGCCTCCAGGAGTGTCTGAGAGGATGTGGAGTGTAAACTTAGATGCGTCAATTTCAGGAGAGTATCAGACACTAGGAGGGCATTCCTGCCGGCCGTCAGAGTAACTGGGAGCGCCGACTTCAAGCCGGGAAGCACCTGGGAGCGCTGGGGACATACCTGGGAGCGCCAGCAACATGCCAGGGAGCACCTTGAATCACAGCAGAGCAGTCTGGGAAAAACAACATCTTCTTTGGGAACGCTGCTGGTGCACCTGGAAATCATAGCTACTGTATTCTGTTTGTATTCTCATCTATGTATCTTTGTATCTATGTATCTATATAGCTACTCATCTACACACGGTATATCTGGACTGGCTACAGGCGGTGAATGAGAGCAATTCAAGGTGCGCCTGAAAATTATGATCGAGTGAACTCATAGATACACTGCCAGGCCGTGATCGAGCAAGTTTGGAGATCCAATTGGAGGCGGTAATCAGACGAGTTTGGAGGCCGTAATCGTGCAAGTTTAGAGATACACTTGGAGGCTGAGATCGAGCGTGTTTGGAGATGCACCTGGAGGCTGTAATCGAAGTAGTTTAGAGATGCACTGGGAGGCTGTGATCGAGTGAACTCAGATGTGCACTTGGAGGCCGTAATCGAGTGAGTTTGGAGATGCACTTGGAGGCTGAGATCAAGTTGAACTAAGAGATGCACTTGGACGCCGCGATCGAGCGAGATTGGAGATGCATTTGGAGGTCGAGATTGAGTAACTCAGTGATGCACTTGGAGGCCGTGATGTCGAGATTTTGAAGACGCACTGGGAGGTCGTGATCGAGTGAACTCAGAGATGCACTTGGAAGCCGAGATGAAGTTGAACTCAGAGATCCTCTTGGAGGCTGTGATCAAGCGAGTTTGGAGATGCACTTGCAGCCCATGATCGAGCAAGATCGGGGGAGTACTTGGAGGCAGTCGACAGGAGGTGCGCCGGGTGCTGAGACTTTATCCGTCAGTTAGTTAACTCGCAACCATGGGAATATGATGAGGTGACTTTACTGTTGAGCTCTCATGGAGAGCTGGCTGAAGGCGGTCGATCTTGTAGGGAGGCATGCCGCAATCTGAAGCCACATTCAGGGGTCAACTTGCAATCGTCAGAATGAAGCGAAGACAGACACTCTTGGGATGATGCAGTACTCGCTGTATGCAGTGCTCGGTGTATGCTTTACTCGGTGTTAACTCATGATCATGGCATGGAGAGCTAGAGAGGGATGACTTAACTTTGTGTTCTGCGATGATGGTAGAGTTGTGGACAAGAAGGAGATATATGGGGGATGAAGAGAACAATATGGAGAATACGAGCGGATATGAGAAATCCTGGGTACTACTTGCCTGATTCGGTTGGGAACACCTCTTAGCGGTGTAATTACACGCCCGATCGGGACTCTCACCTGCTGTATCGGGGATGGTCAATTGACTCGCACAGGAAATCCTCTTAAGTCCCAGTTTCGCATGATGATTTCCCTCGTACCCTCTCATCTCTCTTTTTCTTGTCCGCAATTCTACCATCACCTCAGAACACGAAGTTATGTCATCCGTATATATCTCTCCATGCAATGATCATCAGTTAACACCCAGTACAGCACACACCGAGCACTGCATGCACTGAGCACTGCATTCATTGAGCACTGCATACACAGAGCACTGCATCATCCCAACATCGACCGTCTCCCGCTCCCAGCCAGTCTCTCGTCTCGGGGCGGACCTGATTGTATTCAATTCTCTAAAGTCCCCCAATGACCAGTTCACTGATGAATAGAATCTCAGCTGCCGTCGCACCTCACTTCTGACCTACCTCGTCCAGATCGACCTCCTCCAAGTACTCCTCTAATCTCACTCGATCATGGCCTCCAAGTTCATCTCCAAACTCGCTCAATCACGGCCTCCAAGTGCATCTCTGAGTTACACGATCGTGGTCTCCAAATGCATCTCCAAACTCGCTCGATCTAGGCCTCCAAGTGCATCTCCAAACAGGCCCGATCGCGGCCTCCAATTGCATCTCTCAGTTCATCTTCATCTCGGCCTCCAAGTGCATCTCCAAACTCGCTCGATTACGGCCTCCAAGTGCATCTCTGACTTTAATCGGTCACGGCCTCCCAGTGCCTCTCCAACCTCGCTCCATCACGGCCTCCAAGTACAACTCTGAGTTACTCGATCTCGGTGTCCAAATACATCTCCAAACTCCCTCGATCTCGGCCAACAGGTGGCTCTCTGAATTCTACTCGATCTCCGCCTGCATATGTGTTTTCAAACTCGGTCGATCGTGGCCTCCAAGTTCATCTCCCAGTTCATACCATCACGGCCTCCAAGTGCATCTCCAAGTGCTCTCAATCAAGCGTCTCCAGGTGCCCCTGTAATTACGCTCCAGTACCGTCTGCAGCTAGTTTGGCCGTATATATATATATAGAGTAATTTAAATAAATAATACATGCCATAGTATGATGTAGCGAATCTTGTGGCTGTAACAAAGATGAATCTGATACACCAAATGCCTTGTGGTTATGTAACCCTATCAACCATTGCTGTGAGAATACGGCACTAAGTCTCCCTCAGAGCTGTGCAGAGGTCTCAAGCTGCTCTCAAAGTCTCCGCAGACCTGTGCAGAGGTCTTAGCTACTCCAACATTTTACTATCCTATAAGTCAAATCTTATAGCATCCTGAATGCACCTCCAGAACTGCAGGTGCTTTCAGGAGCACCTCAGAATGCTCTTGAAGATTCTGAGAGCACTTTGCTTCGCACCAGGGAGGCTAGGGAGCATATGGAATTACTTGGGAGCACCGGTGAGGTCTACCGAAGTGTCTGGGAATTTTGCGTGTGGCATCCGGACCGATTTACATTGTGCTGATGTGGGACTTCAGTGCGAAGTATCTTGATCAGGTATTGAGTTTCCTCTATTGTTGCATGCAAAAACCCTTCTTGGGCCATTTTAGCCATGTTCAAGGTCAGGCACATGTCGGACTGTTCCAGCTGGGCCCAACTTCACTGCTTTGCCAAAGTAGCTGACATATTACAAACCTACAAGAAATAAGTTGTTGCCTCTAACAATGAGATTCAGCTACAAACTCAACCATATACACTTCAAAAGCCTCCTCTAACGTGATTCAAGCCAGTTTGGTTCACTAGCACGGATGCTTATGACCAAATTCGTCACCATAAATCCCTGAGGTTACTACCACAAAATGTTGAATCTCATGGAGATTGCAGACAAAGGCCGTGGTGCAGATTCCCCATAATGGGCAGCGATAAATTCGTCACATACCTCTCAACCGACTGCTGCTGCCTGTGATCCGCTCAGTTAACTGCTTCTTACCTTGATATGTATCTACTCACATCCAATTACATGTTGTTTCTTATTCTTCCTGTTTCTGGTTTTAGTGACAATATTTAGATCTGCATCCTTAGTTGTATTTCCGTGGGCTACATTAGCAACCTCATGATGGAGTAACTGGTCTCTATATGGTTCCTGTGTGCCAGTGTGTGATAAATTGGGTGAAGCGGCCATCGAACTGCTCCATTCGGATCTGCTGTCAACATGCTAGGCTGTTTTTGCAGTCAACATTTGCTGTTGCAGAATTGGAGAGGAACATGAAAATGAAAAAAGTGGGAAGTTCTGAGAAATCTATAGTTAGCTTCAAGTCAAAATGGAATAATCAACAGGCAACTTCCACATTCTACCCATCATGAATCCTGCTCTGTATGGCTGCAGGCGACAAGGGTTTCACACCATCCCGCGAGTTGCAGTAAGTTGGTTCGATATTGTATGTTTGATTACAACGAAAATTTGAGTTTTTTGATAGCTGAAACCACTTAATTGTCAGTAATTCACTGGCCATTCTTTCAGCAAACGGACGTCTTGTAATGTTTGTCTGATCACATCGCCCGGTATTTACATAAAACTCATGGTAAAAATTGTGTCATGTTGTGCAGTGAGCATTACGATTCCAATGTTAGTCACTAACACTTGAATGTAGACATAGCTTTGTTTAAATTGGTCAAACATACCAATCTCAACATCAAAGATGCAGCTTACCTCCATATTATCCACATCTTGCAACATCCAACATCCCGCCCAACAACATAGTCAATTCCAACTTTATTGGTGAATGCTCCATCAAAGAACGTTTAGCTGTTTCTGGCAGGGAAATACGCCAAATCAACAACTAGTTCCTGTGAGCAAAGTGAGCAAGCGAAAGAAGGCAAGAGCTACTTTGAAGCAGAATGAGTCTGAGATGTTGGAGGATTGTGCAGCGTGCCATTCAAAAAGTAGATTGCCGCCGAGTAAAGAAGTGGAATGCACTTTCTAAGAAACAAAGTGCAAGAAAAATGGTCCAATCTTTATATCGATAGAGATGGTGCTCGGTGCAGAAAGCGAGTAGAAGATGCAGAGACAGCAATTAGGCAGAAGCAGGAATAAATGGGAAATGCTCAAAATGTGGGATTCACAACCAGGGAGCACCAAAAACATATTCAGGCTATTATCATTGGTCTTGGAGTCCGTATGAAGAACCTTGCAACTTCCGATGATGCAGTGTATGGCCTTGATGAGGATGAAGAATATTCAGAGCTGTGCAGGCTGAGCAAAGATGACAAACCAGGCAGGGTGGTCGGAACAACCTCCAAAATCGTCCACTAGTGCATTCTGTGATTTTGGCAGTAGCTGATGAAGCTTGACAAATTCACTCAGCCAGGATGGGTGGATGCGGCCAACTACTTCCCTGAATGAGATGAGAAGTACGGGACATCCAAATCCAAGGTTCCCGCAGTACTTGACCCACAACCAGATGAAGTAGCTGCCATACCTGCTCCTCATTATTTGGAGGCTAATACAGTCTTGTGATATGGTCTGTGGAAAATCACAAATGCCACAAGGGACTTCTAAAACAGGAAGTAGTCATATGAGGCTACGTACAGCAAAGACAAATAGAAACAAATGCATCTTGCCTCATTCTCCTGACACAAAGCTAGATTTGTTTCCAAGTAACAAATCAAAGCCTTTTAAATATGTAAGCGTCTACCCAGCCATAATGTCTCCCGAGCTGATCACCATACACGAATTGGATATGGATGAACTGATTGCGACCACTTGAGTCTCGCTGCAGGAACAGATAGGTAAATTCCTATTTTGGACATGATATCTATTAGAAAAGTTAATGCTGTACCAATTCGGCAACTTGACAGCTGTTTCTTGATTGCAGTATCGAAATTGTCATATATGATCATTCAGCTATGCAGGTGCAAGGGTCATACGCGCCATGTGAAAGTACCAGACATAAAATGTGATTGTAAGACAACCAATTAACTCAATATTGTGTAGCCTGGTAGTATTAACTGACAATGCAAAAAGTACATTAGTGACAACATTTAAAACAAAATTTAGGCTTGTGATATCATATGAGCCAGAGATGAAGCGGTCAGTGCTTAATATGAATCAGTCTAAATGGAGATAATCATGTAGGATTCATCCACATATCCAACTGCATACCTCTCCACATCAGACTTGGTTCGCATTGTTGATATTTTGAAAAATTCTTAAGATACCTCGTTGACATCGAGGAGAAGAAGCTGGATAAGGAATGGTGAGGAAGTTGTACTGTATTAGTCGAAAACGAGTGCAAAGAACTACATGCCATAAATTGTCCGCCTAAAGCGCGGGACTTTTATGCGGACACCTCATCCATCACTCAGACAATGTGCATAGTTGTGCATAAACATTGAAAAGGCAGAAAGCATCTGGAGGCAAATGATAATACAGAGAATCGCTATATTGGCTGTCAATTATGGCGATATGCTTCCTAGTGTACATTTACTGAGAGTACAATGACTGTTTAGATGTGTTTAATGTGATCGTGAACAGAGCGTCAACGATGTTTAGTCTCACACATTTAGCAATCTAAGAGCTGCATTGTCATATCTTTCCAAAATAAATGTATTGGACAGCATGATAGCGAAAGAGGCAAGCGACTTGCTCGTTGCCCCCTCCCAATCCTCAGTGTCAACAGCGAGTATACTATTTTCAACCTTGCATCTTGGATGATCAAAGGGCTGTGCGACCTCTTTGACCTATATTCGAACAATCAGCCACCTTTATCCCTTGGATTATAAATTTAGCATTCCCAGCCCGTTTTGTCATGGCAACCGGCTCCCCACCTGCAAATGTTTAGCGATGCAACCACAACTCTATAGGGGTGGCCTGGGAGCATTATAAACTTACTTTCTTATGTCTTTAGACCATTTTGGCAACAATTAAGGACTGTGTAGGACTGGGATGCCGATAAAAAGTACGGTTTTTGTTGGGAGGGTTGTCTCAAAATCCGCTCCCCAAAAACTCGAAAATGTCACTGTGCAGCCCAGATGGACAACTCTGCCCATAACACCCCAAAATATCCTTCAAACTTAGTGCTAAGGACATGCTCTGAAGTCCCAATATCATTATACACAAGGAATTCCATCTGCAATGTACCCAAGAGTTGAAGCTCAGAGGGGGGATACCAATACCCATTGCACAGCTCTCATAGTGAACAAGGCTAAAACCCACTTTGTCAAATACCAAAGAGGGCATATCTTTACACCTCAGCTAGAGCTTGAGTCATGGGCAATTTTCAGTATACCTTGAAAAGGGAAAGTAGCTGGGATGGTGGCTTTGCCAGCAGGAAAGCCCAGCCAGATATATCAAATCTCCACCCAAACTTTCCTAAGCATGATCAAAATGCAAGTAACTGTGGTGTCTCAATAATGAAAGGCATTGTTTTGTGGAATTCAATCACCTGTAAAGGAGCAAGGTGGGTGGTGGTGCATAGACATGGGGTGGGTTGCCAGCTCAGAGACCAAATATTGGTGGGGCAGTAAGACTTACAAAGTCACATCACATATAATTTACAATTTACTTTCACAGAGAGTTTTATTTGATACTCAAGAAGACTTGATAAAAAGGACTGCCTTTGATGACTATTTTTGGGACGTGTAGTGAAGTGGTTGCATGGGCGGTGCCCGTATGGCCAGGGAACCTTTACAATCCAGGGGATAGGTAGAAATGCTTCCGACAGCATCGCTACTATGTTGTGAAAATCAGCGTCAACAGACTGTCAACAGAGCATCAACGAACTGTCAACTGAGCTTCAACAGATCCTCAACAGAGCGGAAAGGATTTTTGGTGTCCAAACTTCCAAATGCAATTACTGTGCATCGATATTAACTTATAATCACAGTATTGGCCTCCATAATGAGGAAAAATTCGAGGAACAATACTGCTACCGCCTCCTGAAACTCAGCACCACCTGAGGGGCCACCGTATTCAAGCAGCCCAGTCAGCTTCAACGCAACGTGCTGTCTTGTGTCATTCCTAAATTCAATTTTTATTGGTCAGTCTTTCCATTATGTCCTTGTATACAACCTCACAACTATACATGCAATGTCTCACAAGTCTTACTTTTCTCTTGCGTGTAGCTCTGGAGTCAATATTTAAGAACCAGCATTCTACTTTATAATAACATAGCATTTGACGGTCCCAAAACTCGAATTACCCTGAATTCGAATGCCTATGGCCATGTCAAATTCCACATTGTTTAATACCTGATTGCTTGAGGTTATGACATTAACCAACAAAGAACCTGTCTTTAGTCGTGATTTGAGCGACCTTTGTTTGCTAATTATATTTGTTACTTGGTGAATGTCTGTGAATGTGGGCTCAAAGCATCCTATTGCTTGGAATCATTGTAGACATGTGCCTTGGTGGCGATGCTATTTGCACTGCGGAATTGATCTGACCTGCAGCTCAGGTATCATATTCATCATTTGACTTCAAGTTCTTTCCCATCCTTCAAAACCTGGGACTAGCTCAATGGCGAAACACTTACAGAAAAAAGAGCACATTGCAAAGTTAACTGAATTGACAGAGTCCGAAGTTTCTAAATTGATATCTCCAACTGTTGATGACAAAGCTTTACCCAACATCAAGAGACAAGGCAGTCGAAGAATCACAATTGTAAGTGGGTAGAGGAAATTCATATTCCAATGTTAGATCTTATCTATATTAATACAATTGACAGACCCAATGCTCCAAACTGGCAGTAAAGAACTTTCTAAATGCTGAATATCACTAAGACACCTGGAATTGCTACCTCGTGTTAGGAAGGATTTAAGCTCATTTTCCTTCGAACGCTATATCAAACATAGAGCTACGATGATCATAAATCGTATAATGATATGAGCTAGTACTTTTGCACGCTAGCGCGGTTACCAATATTTGGCAGAGGGAACAATCACTGACAGTGGATGCAATTAACAAAATATTGCCTCCCAGAATTCAAGTTAGCTCAGTGTTAGCAACGGTTCCAGACTGTCACTTTGAGTCCGGGTCCAAGTCCAAAGCGAAAAATTACCAAATTGGCGGTTCGGGTTGTCAGCAAACCCGAACCATCAACTCGGGTACAGTTTAAAGGTAAACTCCCAACACCTCTGGGTTGGGCGGGTTGTCAGTGGGTTGCCCGGAGGGTCCATCTATAGATTCATATAAGGCTCTTGTCTTTGGAGTTTATTATTAGTATGTTACCCAAATCGCGTATTCAACAACTAATAATATGCTTTTGTATGCTTTGCAGCTTGCAATATAGATAAATTTGAAATGGGTGTTTCACCTTTGGTATATTGTATTTGTGCCAATAATGGCGGTCAATTGTTCCATTATGAACGCGATGATTAGCACAATGAGTTGATTACCAAATATGCAACAAGTAAAACTGTTGACGCTCTATTGACGATCATTTTCAAGATGCCGCAAGGAGCGTTTCGCAGTCGATTTCGCCAGTCAAGGCTGGCAACATTTGATAAATGGATGTCTGCAACCAATCGGAATAGAAATCAGTGAAAATGTAAAGCTAAAAAGTGTTGACGCTCCTGTGACTCCCATTGTCAGCATGCGGCCGGGAGCATGTCGCTGTTGGTTTTCCCAGTACAGTGTGCCAATGTCTGAAAAACGGATGTCTGCAACCAGTCGAAACATAAATCTGGCATTTTGAGAAGGTGAACATCGTCGAATCTCCGTTGACACCAATTCTGAGGAAGCAGCAGGGAGCATGTCAGTGTCGTTTTTCTCAATAAAGGCTGCCAATGTCACAACGACAGAAGTCTAGAACCAATCTGAACATATATTAGGCATGATGCGAAGAGAAAAATCATTCACACTCTGTTAATGCTCATTCTCAGACTGGGGCGATGACCTTGTTGCATTCTCTTTTGTCATTAAAGCTGATAATACATCGGTTATGCCTATCAGTGACCAAAGCACAGTTTAATTGCCGTACTTACATCACTACAAATCGTTGACGATCTGTTGTCGCTCAGTTTCAGAATTGGGTAGGAAGCATATAGATATCTCTTTTGCCTATAAAGGCAGCCTGTACGTCATTTATGAATCTCTGCGACCAATAGCCATGCAGAATAACCATAATGCTAAGAAAGACATTGTTCACACTCCATAGATGTTCATTTTGCCACGGGTGTATGCACAATCTACAACCATTCCCTTAGGCATAGTATATCAATAATGATCTTGTGGCAGCCATTCTGTGCTATTCATGTACATTCGCCTACATTACTACATTGTTCTTTAATAATGCATATAAATATACCCATTAAAATATACTTTAAAGTGTTTGCTAATTGTAGATAATCATAATACTCAAAAATGCGGTTCCCTTCAGTCAACTCACGTCTTCGCTGGCAGATTCCCTTAAAAGGCTGCCCTCGTGATCAAAATTGCTGTCAGCTGCATTACCACGCAGCAAATACTGTACTAACCTGTGAATGAACCATCAAGAGTCAGCAAATCTGGCGGAACATCTTTATCATGCATGCAATCCTGGGCAAAAATAGAGGGCTGGGAATTGGAGGACGTATATACACATATGCAGGTGAAACACCTTCAGTTTCGGAGCTCTCGTCATCATCAGATGGCACAGGTGGCATTCCGGCCCTGGTGGCCCCTGCCGTTGTGAAGGTCCACCCATGCCTGTGTGCCTCCATCGTGTCTGTTGATATTTTTCTGTGCGATTGTGGCACGGAGGGCAGTCATCCGTTTGATTTTCGCGCACCATTGCCAGGTGTCTTCTGATTGCACCCTGTACCTTGTTATAACTGGGAAACTAAAGACCCTGCTGCTTTTCATCTCGGACTTCTGCGTGAGGTTTCTTGATTAGTTGTTGTGTTTCCTCTATTACGGCGCCAGAATACCCTCCTTTGGCCATTTTTGCCATATTCAAGGCAAGACACATGTCCGACTGTTCAAGCTGTACCCAACCTCCATGTCTAGCCATAGTTGCTGACATGTTGAAAACCGCCAAGAAATTGGTTGCAGCTTCTAAAGTGAGATCCGGATATTACCTCAACCACAGATGACTCCGTAGTCTGCTCTAAGGTCTTTAGAGCCTGTTTTGTCCATTCCCGCAGACAGGTATCACGAAATTCGTCCGGGAATATCCCAGAATTGACCGCATCTTGATATTCAATTTGGTGGACTGTGCGGACAAGTGCTTTTGGCGACCATGGAGGTTTGCTGTTACTGAAAGCAATGAATTGGTCACGTTGCTGTCTACGTAACCCAGCTGAGGGTTACATTCCCCGTTGATCATCCTCTCCCCCGATATGGATTGACTCACATCTGCTCTCATGCTGTTTCTTATTCTTGCGGCTTCCGGTTTTACTTATATTTTTCAAATTGGCTTCCAGGATCATATTATCGGTGGCTGCAATTGCAGCATGGCGGTGGACTAACTGGTGGCTGCGTTACTGCTGATTCTGGCTGAGTGGCGGCTTGCTCGAAGCTTCTGTTGTTCGGCTCCATTTCGCTCTAATCGCACCTGGAGGAAGTGTTTCTGGTGCCATGGCTTGCAGTTAAAGAAACGTGAGGAAGATGATCACGAAAAGAAGTGGGAAGTGCTGAAGATTATATAGTGAGCTACAATTCAAAATGGAATGAGTTACAGCCAAATTGCACTTTCAATTGAAGTTGAATCCTGCTGAGTATATATACAGTGCGTATAGCTGCCAGGGATACCAACGGTCGTGCGATTCCAGCAAGTCGGTCTAATGTAGTTAGTTTGTTTACAGGGATACATCGTGATGAACCACAGCTGATATCTCATCATTGATACACATACCAAGGGCATTCGGCAATGGAAAGGACATCTGGTGATTTTAGTCTCATGACGTTGCCCAGAACTTACATGAATCACACGCTAACTATCAAATCATAATATACTGTTGGCATGACAATTCTCAACGAAATGACAGTCAAAACACTAATTTTGCGTTGTTCGAATTGATCAAACCTACCAACCTTTACATAAAAGACCCATCTTTCTTCGGTGTGGTCTATTTCTTGCAACATCCAACATTTCGCCCAACAACAAGGTCAACACAAGATTCAATGGTCAATGTTCCTAACAAGAACCTTTCACCACGTCCGGTGGTGAAAGATGACAAATCGACTACGCATTCCACACGATGATGTCATTAAGCGAATAAAGGCCAGAGTGGCTTTCAGGCTAAAAGGGTCAAAGCGTTGGGAGCATTGCGCAGCTTACGATCCATAAAGAAGCTTGCAGCGAAGCAACGACGGGGAACACTCTTCTTGAACAACGAAGATAGAGAGAAATTGATCGAGGATCATGTGGAGCGACAGATCCACGTGGCCAGAAAGCGAGTTCAAGACGCATAGACAGCGATGAATCAAGAGCAGGAACATATGCAAAATGTTGAAAAGGGACAATTGTTAGGGGTTCTCCCTTGATAGTGATAATAGTACTGGAGCAGGGTCTCGGAAGGTACATACCATACCGAGACACTGAAGTAGCTAATGATGTGCCGTTTAGCGGGGGTTCATATCAGTCACGATAAGTGTTTGCGCAGCTCAGTCGGAGTAAGCTGACAATCCCAAAGAACTTATTTCACGCTTCGATACTATGAGGGACATGTGCATGGGAAACGCACATGGCAGTTGATAGTCATATGCAAGTACGTGGGCTCCGAACCACCTTTCTGTAAAGGGTTGAATAAGGGCAAGGCACACCCTGGGATCGTGATGATTACCTCTCCCTAAGCATGACTGAACTCAGGGAGTAATAACATTGGCTGGGTCAAGAGCGAGCACTATGCATCGGGTTGTATGGGTCTGGATCACATTGTTTGATACGTGTCATTTTCTACGTTATCGCAGGACAGACTGGTATCCGATCAGCCGGAGAGTAACTACCTAATCAACTCATCGAAGGCGAGATGTCAAAGTTGAAGTTTTGGTCTGATTTATGAGCCGTTATCATATCATGCATGAACACGTTGTTACGTGGCCACTTCCGATAGGCGTGTTCTCAGATGTCAGACACAAAGATATCTACAGCGCATCCAATTATGACGCCCAGATATGTGGCTATCATTGAGGGATTAAATGATCGTGCCAGTTGGAGTAAGCCAAGGGACTATAAAGAGATCACATTGTACTGGCAATGAAGAAGACAAGCTCGAACAGCGAGAGAAGAACGATACCGACCTGCGTAGAAATATCCTTATGTATTATTGCGTTTATCTGATACCTATTTGCCTATTATTCTGTAGCTAGAATCTATTAGCTTTCTGTAGCGGCAGCCCCACACCATTTGAATATACGATTCTATACATGACAACTACCTGTAGCAACCATAACGATATTATCTTATATGCCTTAGAAAGGATTTTCGCCTATGCT
>Ga0307512_10000166_pt1 | contig 88629 bp, 91 predicted proteins | sample 14_EM_MG_FD_200267 | JGI IMG/M metagenome (GOLD analysis project Ga0307512, IMG submission 200267) | Populus trichocarpa ectomycorrhiza microbial communities from riparian zone in the Pacific Northwest, United States - 14_EM | ecosystem: Host-associated > Plants > Roots > Unclassified | place...
TTTTTTCGGTTACAGTGTAGAGCTGCAGATTTCACCAGCTTCCCACCTTTGCTGCAGCATATAGCAGCAAGTGTTGGAATTGGGATGATGGGTTTGTCACCTTTAGGATCTACTTTTATCTCCAGATTACATTCCCACTGCTCCCATAATTTTTATGTGTATACGTGGGTGCGAGGCATGCAGCTGCTGTATATGGTGGTGATTATTATGATGGTGGTGATGGTGATGGTGATGGTGATGGTGATGGTGATGGTGTGTTGAGATCAATCGAGTACGAATAGAGATATTGAATTAACTATCGTACAAAAGTGATTGTCTAAAGAGCAAAGAGAGAGAAAGACAGGCAAATATATATGGGAAAGAAGAGGGCATACTCGGTGAAGCCGAGTATCACATCCGGAGACCGATGCCGAGCATCACTGCCGGGGCTAGACCTACTCTTCAGCATGGGGGCCGCAAGCCATCGGGCCAAATCCCGTGCCAACATGGTGATGGTGATGGTTGCTATGGTAATGGCTGCTACGGCGATGGCTACTGCTACGGTGATGGCTACTGCTACGGCGATGGCTACTGCTACGGCGATGGCTACTGCTACGGCGATGGCTACTGCTACGGCGATGGCTGCTTCGGCGATGGCTGCCGCAGCGGCCATCTCTTGTCAATCTGACAAACCTGACAGGCTGACATGAAGGTCATTAGGCTGTCACTCAAATACACCTGTAAGGCTTGCAATGGACTGCAAGGTCAACAACTGTGATAGCCGAAAATACCTAACAGCCTAGGAGTGAGGAAAACATGTCAAACTAGGTTGTCAAAGATGATAGCCCCATGTGAGGTTCATGTCATGCTTACCTATTTAATAAAACCCCCCATAACGTAGGTCCTACACTCTAACGATCCAACGGGGCCATAGCGGTCTAGACTCCCGTTGCAACAAAGTCGAAGTCGGGGTTATAGAAAATCTAGGTGATTTTGGAAAGATCCATCCTCAAGGTGAACATTAGTTCTTCAACACGAGCTCTTCAACATGCGCTGCGCACCTATTTTAACTTTGACCTGCCTCTCCCAAGTTCCGATCATTAGAAACTGAGAAATCTTGAGCCATGTCTTCAGCAGAAGCCTTTCAGAACAACAACCATGGTAAAATTCAAGATGACTCGATCTCCCAGAGCAGCGCCGGTGCAAGTAATCTTGATAATACTAGAACTTCTCAGAACAATAGCACTAGCGTAAGTATAACCTTCGATAATGCTGGGACCTCTCAGAACGATAGCCCTGGTGAAACCCAGGATGATCTGAACCCTCAGAATAACGACGCTGGCGCAGGCGAAACCTCCAATACTGGGACCTCCCTGAAAAATGGTACAGGTAAAACACCGAAAAATACCCCAACCTGCCTGAAAAACGGCACTAGCAACTTCCCCAAACATACCAAAAGGGTGCATTTCCCAGAATTTTTCACCTGTGCTTGTTGCAAGGGACCAGGTATTAAGGATTGTGACGGGTGTGAAATCCCCAGTACATGTCAGCATATCCTGCACTGGGATTGTATTATCGTATGGTACGAGAAAGACGATGTAGACCCCCATGATGAGTGGCCTTGTGGATGTGAGATGACGACGGCTGAGATGGAATATGCAAACGGTGATGATGGACAGATTGATTCGGAAGCGGAAGGATGATTGAATGCTGAACTTCGATGGTCGGATTTCGTGTAGCCTTTACTTACCTCGGACTGGAATAGTGAAATTATGCCAATAATGGCTGAAGTGGAAAGATTTGAGGACCTGAGGACTTGAGGCTTGTGCCTGTGTAGCTGATGCACAACGGACTACAGCTCTTCGGCGAGTGTTAACTGCGCTTTTCTGTTCTTGAGGCCGGATACTACGACTACTAGGTCTTTTCAAGTTGGTGACTAGCTCCGACTTGCATTTACTCTGAAAGCATTAAATGCAAGACTCTGCACATGACTAGGTCTTTATATACATAGTTTTGCAATCGTTCCTCCGTATACATCTAATTTAATTAAAACCTAAAACTATGGAGTCCATTTCACTAGATTCGGGCAGTAAAAGGTTACCACCCTGTCAACCATCTGATGCCTGGGTCTGGATTAAGTATCGCATATATTAGAGTTCTAACTATATACTCTCACTCGGAGTCTCACAAAGTCGTTGCAACTCCCTATCGTTCAATTCATATAGTGAGGGCAGGACTGGGCGGAAGAGCAAGCATACACTCTCAGTGATGGTTGTCCCCATTGACAGTGTTCTATGGTCTGTAAATTTATAGACCAGTTAGACGAGATGTGACCTCAGGCGTAGACTGGTGCCGGCCAGGCTGGGAATTGCCGCAAGCATTTGAAGATATTGATGTATATCTATAGTTTGTAGTATCTGGGGATATTTGCGATCACTGTACTATGGATATCTACAGATGTAGGGTTTGATACCATTCGTCATAGGAAAGAATCTTCTTTCGTCAACGCATTCCAGTAGTTCCGACCTCTGATGGAATGACGTCACTTATTCCAGTCGAGAACTGCTTGTCTCACGTCTGCTGCGGCTCAGAACCAAACTACCCCCGACTGTTGCATGTGTACTTGGATCGTGAGTCTCAGCATCGTCTGATGTCTTGTATGAGAATGAAGACTTGTATGAAGATGGTGACTGTATGAGGATATGCATCAGGACCAGAGTGATGCGTCTCATGTCAGATAGAGCATACGCGTACGCATATGGGAGATTGTACATATACGGTCTTTGGCCCTCGAGAGATAGATCAATCAAGTCAATCAACAAGTCAAAGAAGCATCCAAAGTAACACCGACTGTTGCATGAACCTGACCGAGCTGAGCTTCAGCTGAGCTGATGTCAAGGCACACAGCCGGTACGGCATAAGGCACCCAACTACCTTGTATATATCTCGAGTCTTTCTCCTGCTCTCCAGTATCTGTATCTTAAGTCTATTCACACGGTTCTCCCCTTCCATATTTCAACACCGACTGTTCTTTCGGCATCGAGTGATGGCGAGTGACAAGAGACATCTGCAAGCCGGCGTGCCTCCGGACTATCACCTTCACTATCACCCTCAAAGAACAAAGATTCTTTGCAGCTGTATTTGCAAGTGGACAGGTTGCCCGCCGGACATTCCACAAGCAGCCTCCCTGGGAGATTGGCAAGCAATTGTTATTAACGAGTGTAAATATCACTATCATTGTAGCCTAATATGGGAGACCATTTGAATCTTCATCGCATTAGTGGGATCTAAGAATTACTCCTGCAGACTTATCCTATTCCCAGGTTTTGGCAGCTTTCCTGGGGTTGTGCTGCGGTCGACCAAGTGGGGTGATTGCTGACCCAGAATAAGAGAACTCTCTCGTGCAAAGATGGATGCCAAGCATTCCAGTTGAAGGATAGCCCGCTGCTTGCGAACATTGTCAGCTAGTGATCAGTGGCGAATTAATAAACTTGTAAGTAGTATGTAGCGGGATGGACTAAGTATAGTACATAGGGATAATGTAAGTCAAACAGACTGCTGAGTGCCGATCAATATGAGAAGAAACAAATTCAACATACCGTGCTTTACCACTGCGAAAATTCAGGGGTGATACTAAGGGTGATAGTTGGGGTGGTAGTCCAGAGGCACGCCGTCTGAAATCTGCCTTTTTGCTAGCTGAAGAACCCCAAAACACGTCTATATAGGATTCTTGGAATGTCCGCAATCAAAATTAGCTCCATTGAGCCATATCTGGTCCTCCAGCCACATGTATTGTGGAGGGTAAACACAAAGCTAATGCCGAACCCTGGCTATGGAAAGGAGTATACTGGGTGGCGGTCTTCAGAGTCTGTGGAGGTAGGGATGGGTTAGCTGAGTGTACGAGTCTGTAAGGTGTGGAAAGTGTGGTTCCGGTGACAAGTCTCGGGACGCCGTGAGTGACATTCAGTGATGGAAATAGCATCAATTTCACCCTTTTCTAGTTAGGAATGATGGAGGCGTATTAACCAGTATTTAGGATCAGTGAGGATTTTCAACCATCAGGTGGAGACAATAATGCAACTCCCGAGGGACTTTGAACGATACTGAAAAGCTATTGTAACGGAATATCTGAAGGTCCTTCGCCTGAGTATCGTTGTCATCTAAGTTAATTTAACCCTCGCCGAGGGGGTTTTGGGTCCGGCCCGCGAGATCTATTTGCTAATGAATGAGATATCCCGGGACTATCTTAAGTCTGTCTCACCCTAAAGCTAACACTGAACGAGCCGCGGGGTATCCATCAGGGTGATAGTAGTTCGGGTTACCCGAGGAAACCTTGTTACCTAAAGAGGCCTCTGAAATTAATAGGTTTACTCGCAATGTTACATGATGGGCCAAGCATCGGAGATGTACTTGTACTCTCGGTTCTCACGATCTGGGCTCTTAAAGCAGGCTGGTCACCAGTGCCTCCATGTCGTTCTCATAGAACCTCACTTGCAATTATTTGCAGAGAGTCTCGAAAGTCCCGGGAGTCTTGGGGAGCGAGGTTATATTAATGGTGGAGGCGGGGTTGGTTTTTGGTGAACCATTTGGGCCTTACGAGGGTGATTTCTCTTCCGCCTCCAATGAAACCCGGCTGAGGGCGTATGCTGCTTACCCAACCCAAGGGTTGTAGTATCAGAAGTAACGGAAGCGATGGAAACAACAATGGCTACTTTATCGATCTCTAAGACAGAACATACATATCGACGTCAAGCAGCAAATTCACCTCGGCTATGACTTTCTGGAAATTGTGAACCACAGACGAGACTATAGAAGTTATGCTGAACTAGGTGAACAGCAGAAGACGCCACGTGATTCCCAGCGTTCGAGACTAATGCCGCGTATCGACGGATGTTATCCCAATGTCCTTGGTCACATTGCTTCGAATCCGGCTTTCCGATCACGACAGTATGCTTTCGACTTGCTTCACGAAGGATGTACAGTAACGGGCCCCTCTTCAATTTACTGCTAAATTACAAAATAAACATCTAATCTAAGTACTCTACGTTACGAAACTCAAAATGAGGTCCACCTATCTGCATCAACGTTTACAGCTATCGACGGGTGTGCCCGGCGCCCTCAGCCCCCGCATCAGCTGTATCTCAATCTCGCACCAGTATATTCTCCTCCCCCTGTCCCTATAACCTTGTCAAACCGTTCGGATACCGATGGAGGACTAGGGTAACATCTCACGATTATTCCCAGGGAAAGAACCGCTTATCGATCTCGAAACTATTACTCTATATGCTAAAACAACTTTCGAACAGGGGTTTTCGACTCCAAAACTCAACCATAGTGTTTTACCACGCCCCAGTACTTGAAAGAGCAGCCTCAGTGCGGAATTAATCCGACCATGGAGAATCCCATAATGGCCTGATTATCCCACATAAGAAATTCCAGGAGTTGGTATGATAGGTAAACATCAGTCGTTGGAGGGGTTGCTTTGGAAGCCCCGAAAGCCTGGTGTCTACACCTTTGGGCGAGCATCAAGTCTGCCTCTCCTTGTTTTGCTCTAAGGTCGGATAATACAAAACACACGAAATGCAACTTGTGAAATTTCAAGTTAATAGATAACTATGGTGGGAACGACTCCTAGGATCCCCAGTGTGTTGCAGATCACCACCCAACGAGTTACGGCTAGGCGCTTTCTGTGACATACTAGGCAGCATCTACCCTACTAAAGATGGATTTGGCACATCTCCCGCGGATGGAACGGAATTCGGGACCATTTCGCCAATGGATGCAATAGTGCTTTGCCAAGGTCTGGGGTGGATCGAACTATGGCGGAGGGCGTTTATTGATGCATAACTAGTTATCGGCTTCAGAAGCGAAGGCGAAGCCTGAGCTATAATGTATTTGGAGGAATAAGTGTGGATCAAATTAAGGCTGCCACCCATGACCCAACCAATGGATCCTTGCATTACTGTCCCAGTTGAGTTATAAACTCCGGCGAGCTGTAATGTGGAGTGAAATATGTTGACTAGAGTATAGGGCAACAACCGACCATACCTATACAAGAGAGCTGGGTATATCTTGTGCAATGGTTTGTCCATTAACTGAGTACGCAACTATGAAGATTGGTCGTTTTAGAGCGATAGAGGAGAAATATCTTGTGCCTTAGCTCTCACGTAGTCCTCTGGACGTTACTGTGCACGGCATAGAGCTCTGCATAGAGCTCAACAAGTTGCTTTGCTCGTAACCAAAAACAGGGAGCCCAGCATAGATAGTTGGGAATTCACCACTACGGCATACATAGATAAACAATTAAATATCCGTTTATAGTCATGCCCATCGCGGCACAGTTGTATCATTCCTAAGAAATATAATCCGTCATGTCACCAACCATCGTGGAGCTGGCTGCTGAGATCTCAAAACATGCAGCTGTCCTGAACGACTATATAACCACTAAAAATCTTCCTCAGCCATCATTCGAGAAAGATGGACCTCCGATTTCTCCAATTCCCAAGACCGAGAGTAGCATTGAACAATCCCGTGTGGCTCTAATCGAGGCTTCGAGGGCCATCCATGATCTTGCCATGGGACCAACCGAGTCATTATTGTGGACAGCTCTTGCGGTAAGTAAAAAATATTTCGGGGCTGTTAGTCTTTAGATGACGGTTTTAACGGTCATTAAGCAAAAATATGACACAGCAGCCCTGGGTGTCATCAACCATTTCAGTATCCACAAAGCAGTGCCGCTTGACGGTGAAGCCTCATTTTCGGAGATTGCTATTTCTACAGGACTCACCGAAGACTTCACCAATCGCATTATTCGTTATGCGATGACGTCCTATATTTTCGAAGAACCGCGACCAGGCTTTGTAGCTCACACCGCTTCCAGTCGTGTTCTGCTCGAGAACAAGTTATTTCGAGGAATGGTTGCACACACTGCCAATGAAGTCTTCGAGTGTGTGGTAAAGATCACAAAAGCGCTGGAGAAATATGGCGACAGCGGGGAGCCGAACGAAACACCGTTTAACATTGCGTTTGGAACTGACCAAACTCTATGGAGTTTTTATGAGCGGCCTGAAAACGAGTGGCGAAAGCAGAATTTTCATGATGCCATGAAGTTTTTGACGGAACAGGCAGCGCTTGCTAGCGGAGGTAGTTCTGCGGATAACCTCCTTAACGGTGATGTTGACTGGGAAGCTTTCGGGAATGGACTAGTGGTTGATGTGCGTGTTCTTCTATCCATACTACTTGTCCTTACTTGTAGCTAACAAGTAGTCGATAGATGGGCGGATCTTGGGGATCTGTTAGTCAAATGATCGCTCGAAAACATAAGCAACTTCGTTTCGTCGTGCAAGATCTCGCCTCAGTTATCAGCGATGGGCCTTCAAAATTGGACCCCGAGGTTGCAGGCCGTATCGAGTTCATGGAACATAGCTTTTTCGAACCGCAGAAGGTCATTGCAGATGTCTACCTTTTCCGGCTCATCTTTCATGATTACTCGGACAAGTACTGTACCCGGATATTAAAGAACTTGATACCGAAGATGACCAAGGCTTCAAAAATCGTTATTGTGGATGCCATATTGCCTTTGCCAAATACATCGCCAAAGGTCGTCGAAAAGAACCAGAGGTATGTCGTAGAGCTCTTGCAACCCTGAATTCGTACTAAAGTTGCGTGTGCAGGGCTTACGATTTGACCATGTGGGTAATGTTGGGTGGGAAAGAAAGGACAGTGAGAGACTGGGAGAAACTCGTTGACATGGCGGATGGAAAGCTGAAACTACTTGGGATTACGACACCGGTAGGGAGCGGACTGGGAATAATTCAAATTGGATTGGCATAATGAATTGGGCTGATTTCTCGGCGTTGAAGGGTTAATTTCAGAGATGGGTGGGTTTGAGGAAGTAGCTAGTGTCGCTATTTGTGGTCTTTGTCTGCCTATTGTAGTTCAAATTTGATATCTGGTTTGCATCCGTGATGGTGGCTGGTTGTGGCGTCTAGCTGTAGCGTCTTGTAGTTTGGTTGCAACAACCACGATTGGACAACAGAGTACCGCTATACCTCAGCTGTCAAGGTGCACTCCCTACCTAACGGTTGAGTCCGATTTCGTCGCTATTACCTCTCTACTTCTTCGTCCGCCAACGTCATACAGATCCCAGACTGAGGGAATGTCTCTACCTGAAGCAGTCAATGCGAACCCGGCGGAGGTTATTATTCTTCGAGAGCACTAGATATGAAAAAATCAGGGTCAGTACCGGATTGTTCAGGGCGCCACGAGGGAGGAAGGTGCAGCCATCTCTAACTCCCGTGATGCGACTACAAGGAAGGTAGCGTTTATTTCGAACTACGGAGAACCACGGAGTAGTATTGCGCGCGTCGTTAGAGAGCCGATATTCCATAGCCCCCCCATCCTAGTCGAGGTTTCCGCAAACAACGCATCGTCAAAGGAACTTATACGAGTAATTTTCTGGGTGAAAGTACCCCCCATACATTTCCATTTACGCACACATCGACGACGGCATTCAACTAGGTTCTAACGCGCCTCCAACAGCTGAACCGGCCGGAATTCCACACGTCGGCTGCTTGGGGGGTCAGGGAAAGAGAACAGCTTGCGATAGGGGGAACGATGGACTCTGCGACCTACACTCGAGAAACCGCATTCGGACCCACCGTTATCAACGCAAATGAGGAAGCCTAGCTACTGGGGGCACGGAGGAAGACTGAGCTCTCCTGGTATTAATTATCGTTTTTCACAGAACTATCCCAACACCTACGTACAGCTTTTCTGGCTGTCTACGCTTCCGCAATAATTGACTACAGTTGGTTGGTTATATGTGTCCATTAGGATCCCCTTGAGGACTCTAATTTAGTAGCTAATGCTCGGCCGCACCTCCACGTGCGGTTCTACGGCAAAAGAATGAGACACTGGGAGCTAAGGCTGCGGCATTAATCTTAGCATTTTGGTCGCTGAAGAGAAAGCCCTTGGCATAGACCGGTCGAGGACCATATTTAACCGGACTGACCGCTTGGGAATCCTGGTCCTGTCCGGGCACGGGTTTAAGATCTTTTTCCACATTCTAGGACTAGATGCAGATCCCCCTCACAAAACGCCGATGCGGAGTCTTAGCATAACGCGGCATGTATGGGCGGCCCGACGCAGAGAGGTCGGTTACAGCCGTTTTTTATCCTCACCTTCATCCTCACAATCGAAACCTAAGTTTCCGCTGGGCTAGTCCATGACTCATAATGCGTACCTTCGGGAGAGTAGTAGTTTTGGCATGGCTGTGGGGAATACTCGATACTCAGCTTACCGTGCCCCAGGATTAATGGAAAAAGGGGTATGAGGTACTCTACAGCTTGTCCGTTGGGCGAGCTCGGGAACGAGACCCCCAAGGAGAAATCTATATAGACTGAACTTGAAATAAATCAAAGAATTCTCAATATTCAACAGGACTTCGTGATTTCCGTTGGTTTACTACTTTCTTGCGTTGTGCTTCCCTCGCTGTTGTAGCTAGATCCGGTCATTGAGCGGATCCAATAAAGTGTAATCAAGTGTAAAGGACGATTAGACTGGCTGGAGAATGCCGTGATTGTGCTGAAACGCTTGGGAGTAAAGCGAGTTCTGGTAGATGAGGACAAGTGATTAGTCGGATTAAATTGAGTGATTTAACTCAGCCCTATAACAGTGCTACTGTGAAATTACGCTGGGGCAGATTTAAACACCAATCAATCGCCTTTTCTTCTCCAACTCAACCTCTACACACACCAACTAACAGAAGTATCCAGGGATTCACAGAATATCCCTAATAACAGCCTTTCCTGGCTTCTGGGCTTCCGCAGCGGGGACGACCGGGGGTGTAATGACGTTGGGCAGAGGGGAAACAACGTTGTGTGTGATCATAGATTGGTTCTAGAGTAATGGGAGTAGCAAGGAAAATATCAGAATGATAAATGCGACAAGGTTGGCTGTAACTTTGATATAACAGGGTCCACCACACGCGATCACTCGCCTGCAAAGTTCTAGGTGGAGAAACTGTTAATTGCTAGAACATAGCCCTCCCACACATGTCAACATCTGTCCCTGCTCAAACTTCGCCAATCACTGTCCTCAGCGCTATTTGACACCATCTGAACACCGCAAATCCCGCTGTCATCCTTCTGTTGACCACTAATTCCCCTTCACTACACTACCAATATGCCTCGAATAAACCCCTGCAGCTCAAAAGTCGCGCTCTTTATCGCTCTCGAACTCGTCATGCTATCCTTCTCGGCTGCACTCGTGAATCACATCAAGCATGCGAAGAGCGACAAGGAAGTCGCACTCCTCATTGCCGGCATGTCATTCCTTCTACTCTGCGCTACCGCCTTCCAGGTTTCCATTGTCACTGTTGCACGCAACCAGGCGCGCCGCGAATGGGAGGAGGAATTTCAAGCTGCTGCCGCCGCTCGTGTGAGAGAGATTCAGGCTGAGGCAAGGAGAAGGCAGGAGCAGAATATGGAAGAGCAGCATGCACTGACTATGGAGGAGGAATTGGAGGAGAGAGAGGAGATGCTGAGAGAGGAGAGAGAGGAGATGGAGTTCATTGTGCCTCCTAGCACTGCTGAGATGGATGCAAGGGCGCGGGCTAGAGCGGAAGCGGAAGAGCTAGAGAGGAGGATTAATGAGGTCTTTGGGGGAAGACCTCGGGAGCGATCTCGGGAGCGACGGGAGAGGGGGATAAGGAGGATGAGCAACGTGGGTGGGCCGAGCCGTGGATACCAGAGGGCCTGGTAGATACCGGAGACTATGATGTAAGCATAACATATGCACGTCATACCGGCTGGGGATAAAAACTGCTTGCATATGCGGTATTTGCTGGGAAGCCTTCCACTTTCCATGGTATGAGTGTTAAGACTACTGGGGTGAGTACGCTTACGTCTGTATAGCTCATTGTTTTGTTGGGTGTTTTGTACAATTACTCCATCATTTGTAGAGTACAGTTGAAACTTTTACTGTTTCCTCTCATCCAGGAACTCAACCAATGAAGTCTGGCTGATCTCATGGAAAATCTATCGGATCACCTTGACATGTTGAATCATGTTACGTCTACTTTTCGAATTGAAGGCATAAAATGTGAAGCTACATTTGGCTAACTGACGAACCTGAAACCTGAGAGTACCGGTGAAGAATTCAACGGCCGGAGAAGTATTCCACTGAGTGAAAGGTATTATTAGTGAAGCTTGTACCATTGAAATAACCTTCCTGGATATCCCTAAGATCAATGCAAAACAAAGAGTGCGCTCCCCAAATCTACGCCTCCCCAAGCTACTGCATATCGAAGTTGAAAAATCGTCGATGTTGTAACGAGTATCCATCCTGCCTTCAAGATCTCCGCTTTCCATCCACTGACTAGCGAATAGAGTTCACAGCAAGTTCAATGGAAGGAACAAGACGACTACCTTCTCCTGTCAATACATTTCCTGTACCGTCCCGACTTTCCTCATTAGCGTTGTCTGGATGGCTCTGGTACCCTCTGGAGATCGTGTCAGTATATATCTCGAGATGCTGGTGTAGATTAGGAATGTCCTACGGTGCTTCTTTGGATTACAAGTTAAGATGAACGGATTAAGTGAATACTGAGTGATATATTATGTTTAGCTGTGTTATGTACTTAGGGAATGGGCATTAGGGTGGGCGTAATGAAGGGACTTCCAATCTCCTAATGAGATTGAATTGACTACAACAGCTGCTGCAGAGGATACAGGTTGCTATAAAGCTACTAGTCGTATTAAGCAGTAGCAAGGATTGAATCTGTATCTAGGCATGTCACAATTTATTATCCGGGCGGCATAGTATATTCTATTAGGGTACTAGTTAGTACTCGTTATATACCTCACTTAATACCAAAAAAGAGACGATTATAAGTGGTGCCAAACGATTCAAAACCTCAATATGGAAGCTCTTGGAATTGTCTATTCGACTTGGCATCTACAGGATGGTAGCGGCCCAACAAATTGATGGATGAATCCTTCGTGAAGAACACCTAATAGGTATAGCTACTAGTCTCAGCATATAAGACTTCGACAATCCGTATGGATGCTATTTGTGGAACTTGTTGATGAGTTGAGGTGGGGGTAATGTCATTCCTGACATAAGATTGCCTGCCCCTTTCGGAACTAGAATGTGTCGTTCGGGTGTGCCCATTATTTGGTGTTTTTGACCTTGTGATATCTGGGCAATGTCTCCAATGACTGATAACAGTGCTCCAGCTAACGGTGTAGCGATTCGGTGTGGTTGGCTACTAGTCGACTACCTGAAGTCGAATGGGACGAGTGAGAGCGTATGTTGTGATGGGTAGGAAAACACTTCTGGGGACTTCCTGGCCCAGTCCGGATGTTTCCAGCTCGAACGACCGGCATGAAAGGAATTAGGGTATAGTGCTACGAATCATCAGCGTCAGTCGGTTTCTGGTGAAATCGTGGAAATTTACCTCCGAATCGAGATCTAACCAATCGTAATTGTTCAGTTTAGAAAGGCTTAGATGCTAGTAATACTTATATTAGACGAAAATCACACCGCCTAAATTAGAATCAGAAGTAACTAACCAGCAAGCCTTCCTTGGTATTCTCTCTGGGTTTACAGTAGCAGGAGACAGGCACCCATTGTTCGAAGTTTCTATGAGATCAGGTTTCTGTATAATATCGTGAAACGTCAATACACCACCGAATATACAAAGCACTGACCTACAATCCACACCTCATCTTCGTCCAACCCTAGCCAGTCATATTTCCCCGGAAGTGATGTCAACTCGGCTGTTACTAGGTGCCTCTAAATACAATACTCAAGTCAAATTTCAGAATCAACGTTTCCGTTCTCCATATGAACTAACCGGCCCTTGGTCTTTAGCTACCCTTCGACCGTAAGGATACATCTCTCTCCGTTTAACATCCTGAATGCACTCTTCAATAATTTGGGAGCCATCATCCCGTTGCTGGGAATTTATTGGGCCAGCTCGGTGTTCTGGAGCTATGCTCTCCGGTAATTTACCAGATGGTAGTAGCTAAAGATATACCTCGTTAGTATCTCTGTATCTTATTTCGGAAGTGGGAAGTGGATTATACTTTATCCCTTCCGAAAAAATAGTACTTTTCCGGTAATGGGGGAATATCTGTAATCGGCGGCAAAGGCTGGTTAAATCAGAGTTTATGTAAAAACATGCCCAGGGTGAATACGAACCTGCAGATGCTCACTGGCAACAATCTGATTATTATCTTGCACAGACTGAGTTGCCTGGGGATCATATGGATCGGGGTTATTGAGATGGATGATCGGTCGTCGGTGCGGAGGATTTTTTGGTTCTTCTGGGTCAGATTTCTGGAAGACTTTACGGATTCCTGTGGTTGCGTTGTCGAGCACACCTAGCTCGGGATTAGTATCTTTGGACAGCAACAACAGGCTGGTGGATATGTACTCGGTTTTCCTCAGGGGGTTGAGCCTGAGGACGTGATTGTTAGTGGGAAGGAGCTTAATTAGTTTTGCTAAATAACTTGGCATTAAGAGATATATATTACCTTAACCGATAATGCAATAAGTCAACTTAATACCTACTCAGGGCGACCAAACTTCTGGAGAAACGAAGGTGATTCAACTTAAATTTAGACAGCATTCAAGAAGAAGGAACTACAGATCACGGCTTAAAAACGGCAGCTGAAAGTGAAGATGGATGTAAGTCCGAACTACGCTCAAGCAAGAAGATCTGAAAATTTATCATGAGGTTGGGATATTCAAGAAAGATATAGAACTAAAAACGGTAATTGACACTCATTCGCAGGGAAACATCGGGCATTAGACCCTAGAAAAAGTACTGGCGCAAGCGTGAATCGAACCCAGAATATATTTGCAGGGCAAACCCTAATCGAGTTGAGGACGTGAAGACTCCATTTCCTACCTTTTGGCGTCCTTAGAAGAGTATTGAAATACAAGGGAGTGACCTCCTTACTATTATGTATTCTGCTTCGTGCAATTTAGGAACTTTAAGTACAGGCCACCGGAGCGTGTTCAAGCATACTGCTCCGCTGCAGATTTTTGTCGCCAGAATGTTTGATCGAAATAATCCAATATGAACGTACAAGTGGGCACTCGTTTGTACCAAACGGCATAAAAGTAATCAAGCAAAAAGTCCAAATTAAATAAATGCAAAGTCGTTAGTCTCGGAACCCTGGGTGTACCACATTCCGAGACTACTAAAACCCGTGTGGGATTGGCCCAAACTCGCCTTCGGGCGTTTGACTCAGCGGGCTCCCATGGTTACCAAATTTCGAAATGGTTGCCGCTCGGAAGTGTTATATGTATTGATACAGTATATATCAGATATTTCAGGTTTTGTACCTAAGAAAACGCTGATTTTCGGTAAAGATCACCATTATATCGATAATCAACGCATGCTTCACAAAATTCTTTGGAAGTGTTAGAATGAAACTAGAAGACATATCTTTGGCTGCTAAAGATGGTTGTACTTGCCGTAGGAGGGTGGGAAAGCTGTTCGCATGCAAAAAAACTGGGATTGAGGGGTGTACTAAAATTGGCGTGGGTCAGCGTACCGATTTGACTACGAATGTCTCGACTATATCAGTTATACTACCTCGATGTAATTGAATATTTTTGGAAGAGATATCGTATTTAGAGACTGGCTAACTGTACGATGCATTGACATAAATGTACTGATATGACCATTTCCCAACTAAGAAACTTCTGCCTTCAAAGTTAATCACCTAAATCTCCTGTGTACGATTGCTTGGTATTCCTAACAGTTTAATTTAGCGATGCCTTCAACGAAGACTTGAAACTACACTCCCCAGGATCTTAAATGGAATGAGGTAGAAACGTCATTGATAACGCGAGAAAAGTTAGCCCAGGAGGCATATGAAAAACCCAAGGGCAGTAAACAAGGAACTGTTGCGCCTTCGAGTATAAGAAATAGGATAGTACTGCGCAAATAGAGTACATTCCTATCGCGCGATTAGCTTGGTGAAACTAAAGAGCTGACAATAATCTTTATTGAGGTACTTCCCATCATGGGAGCGCCGGTGACGGCAGCAAAGATGCGCTGGGCGGCTAGAAGGCTTATTTTTAGCCACCGCCATGATCTTGGATTTAGCAGGAGGGCAAATGCTGCTATCAGTCGCTTCATTGAATGTCTGACCAATACCGGGTTATGGCAAGTTGACACAGCGGCGGTAGTCTGGGGAACTAAACCGTGGTAGGAAGATGGAGAGCTTACCTTTGGGACAATTCGGTTGACTGCTTGGATTAAACTGCGTAACTTTTGTCTGCGATAGGTTGGTTCTGATCCGAAAACCCAAGCTTTGATCTTATCGATGAAACAACTCCAAGAATGACGAGGGTCTGTGGTCGAGTTAGCAAAACTTGCGGATGGACACGGTGCAAAAAGAAGATCAGGGATGAACTACGTTTAAGAATATCCTGTGGCAAGATTGAAAGTGTCTGGGGTCCATTCTTTCCCGGAACACAGGTTAGGGTTACTTATTAATCCAAGGAACTCCTCCGTGCATCTTCACAACATCAACATCACCTCATCCTCCTATATCACCAGTAGAACTGATAGAGTTATAGGCGTTGACACCACAACACCGCTTACCCGTAGCCTTGTCCGAGGAGAATACCTCGAACACCATCATACAGCCACGTAAGTTTATTCTTTGCAAGCAAGAACAGCGGTAATAGGCGCGCGCATCGTTATCCTCAGCCTGACGGGAGTTATCAAGCCTTCTTTTATTGTTATAACTACAAGTCCTCTCCGCAGTTGCAACTCCATGTATGTCGACAGCATTCATTCTCCCAACATAAACTTACTGACTCCAAGGTCGTTGTACAGAAATCACACACTCTCGCTGCTACAGGAATATCTTCCCTAGAATTTCTCTCCAGGTTTGCCGGTTTTGTCGGTGTATTGTTATAGTACATTTAACTCCCCTTGTTACATGCGAGAAGTGGTGTGTGTATTATCAACTCCCGCTGGCAATGATACAGTATCGTCACAAACTGATAGTCATTTAGGATTGAAGCCTAATGTTCAATCACCCTCGAACGTCGCAACCAAGAGATTTTAAAAGAGAGCTAACTGCCCTATGTCACCGTGAAGCAACAATACCTTACCTAGTTTGTCGGCTATAATTTCGCCGGCCTATATCTTACCGACCAAATTTTCGGGCTTGGTAGGCTATCTTCCCGCTACAAGCCCCTCCTGTTATTCGCCACACGCTCCTTGTTAACAATTACCACCATACAAAATCAGACAAAAGAACCTTGTCTTCCCAGCGTCCCTCTTGTCCAACCCCCCTCCCGAAGCATTTCAGAAGTCCCTATTAACTTCTGATTTTCACACACCACCATGGAAATCACAAAACTCGCAGCTGCCATCTCGATGGCTATCACGATATCCGGCGCTGTCCTTGGGGCCGTGGCTTTCTTGGGGATGACATACGTCATGTACTCTGAGTTCCATTATATTGTGGGAGATGTTAAAACGCTTTGGATCATGGTTAAGGATAGGATGGGGGAAGTCGTTTATACTCCTTCATCGGTTGAGTTCGAGATGTGCTCTGCACCACCTTTGCGTTCTTGGTCACATGTGCACGATCCGAGTGCGTATTGGGTATAAGGAGGCCGGGGTTTACTGCCGAGTTGGAAATGGGGATTCTGGTACGAGTAACGGAATTAATGTCAATCTAAAAAGTCAATTGTGCACCACAAAAACCAGGATGCTAATTCGTTCCGTGCAATCAGTAAGATAAATAAATTACAATAATATCATTGCTCTAGGCGGGAGTTTTGGGGTGAGAGGTATCATTAAGCAAGACAAGACACTATCGGCAGTAATCAATTTCTACTAATACCATGTGCTATATATCAACCATAGGATGACGTCAGGTTTCACTGCTTTTCATATGGTAACTTCACCTGTCGCAACAGATAATATGCGTTTGAGTGACTCCCATGATAGTCTCTATATCACTCTAACGCCACCAGTTCAGGGAGCGATAAACTCAAAAACCAAGCAGCCAATACACGTAGCCATTCCAGAACCTAAGATCTCGACTGAGGGAAAGGACATAGAAGATTGGCTAATGACAAAAGTGCGGTATACTCTAAACAACGAAAGAAAGCCAACGAACCCCAAAAGCAGAAACAGTGAGCGTAATCATTTCCCAGACGCCAGAAACTCGGAATTCAAAACCCCACAAAACCCCAGTAATCTAATCTGACTCCGATCCCACCTCGATACGAACATATCTGCGACGCGCAGATCTGACGCGGGAGTCCCAGTACCACTTGTTCACTACAAGAATCACACAGCCGATGAAGACAAAAACAACACCGGTTATGAACAGCGCTCGGTGCACCGGATCCAAGAACTTGACGCTGAAATATTCGTTAGCACAATGCGACGGAGAAAGGAATTTTCGGTGACCTACGTTACGTAAACCATGTTTAGATGCGAACTTGGTGATGGTGAAATGGGGTGTTCAACGGAATCTGATGAGTCAGCTTGTCTGATCGGGTCAGCACGGAGAATATGGAGAACCCCGGAGCGCAGAGCGACGCGAGGTTGAAGATGTGCTTGCTACTAGCGAGAAGCTATACCTGCAGGCCGGTGAAGGATGGCCGTGAGAGTGAAGTTCGGGGCAGATTTTCGGCGCTGGGGAGGGGTATGGAGTGACGTTTAGAGGAATGAAGGGATGAATGGTGGAAGGGTTGAAGGATGATGAAGCAAAGGGATTGGAATATGAGGACTGGTCGCTCACCCACCCTACAGTTGTTCAGGGTCTCGGCGGTCCAGGGTTTCCTTACCAATTTTGAGGCGCCTGTCATGGAATGCAGAGCTAGCTTCGATCCTACGCAGCCTATACCGATTCTGCTCTCAAAGTCTCATGTAGGCACCCGGCTTCATCGTGGGGTCGGCATACATGTAGAGTACACCAGTATTAAAACCTCTTAATCGGGTGTTTCGGCTATCTATAATGCTAGTTTGTTAATATATTAATATCAGCACTAGCAGGGAGGAACGTGGTGAGACCAGACACCAATGAGCGTTATGATATCTCTGAGAATTAACACTGCAACTACACAAATCTCAAATCGTTTGGAGTGTGTAGTTGTGGACGGGTGGTTCGATGTGCCTCTCCCGCTGGCGGCAGAAACATATATAGCGTGTTGTTGCCGTCCTGTTTCTCCCTTCCCATCTATCTCTTTCCGACTGCCGTGCATTGTAAAGCACAGCAAGCATAAATTTCTGGGATATGTTAGCCTTAATTCCCATGGATGTGTGAGATACGAATCATATTGTGAACCAACATCGAGGACGGACTTACCCGAATGTTCGGATGATTGCAGTCGTTCGAAGAGGTTTGGTTTCGGCCTGTGTGTTTAGCATTCGGAAGGATCAGTGGGTCAGTACAAATTTGCACGGAAGCGGAGATTTGGGCGTTCCGATTTCCGTAGGGGGTGGTGAATAGCGCGCCATGTGAGCAGAGCCGCACCTTATTTACATGTCATTCTCCCTCACTCGTATTCTAACAGACTGTTTTGTTGCATGCAATATGGAGGGAGAACTGTACAGACTATAGTACAGAAAGATGAGAAGAGAGAAGATTCAAGATATACATACAAATAACTTCTGGTTGTCAGTAATTGCTATACCTTTCCCACCCGAATCTTCACAAGTTCTCATACAGCATTGATAATTGGGAGTTACAGAGTCTACATGGTGACACTGCGGAAAAGTGTATAGCTCCTTAGATTTTACAAATGCCTATAGGCTTGACTAGGAGATACGGTATGGTCTAACATCGACGTGGAGGACAAGGCGTCGAATTTAATCGAATTTGGCTAGTTCAAGGTTCTCAAGACCCATAGTTTACATTAGAATACCCTATACATATGGTTCAGTAGAACTATAGCCGGCTCAACATCGGCAAATCTCGCTGTCGGATGGATCAGGTATCACGGGCTGCTCCGGACTATCCGTCAGCATATCCGTCCGAGACATTTGCCCCGCGTGTACGGCCCAAGGAATGTCTTGCTCTAGTGAAGAAATTTTATCTTTTCGTCCAGCTCGGTAAAGATCTTTTCACCGAAGTCATATCATGTCACCACTGACAACTCCATTCATGTTTGCCTCAACTGCGAATCCAGCCCATGTTGACACGCGGATGTTGCAGTGGGCGTAGAGAATTCGTCAATCGTCTGAATTCTAAAGAGCGAGAAGAGAAAAGAAGAAAGCTGAAGTACACAATGCCAAGATAGCTATACTGAAAGTGGCAATCCACGTATGAGCCAAGCAATCACACAATGCCCGTCGATGATCTCGGGCGAAAGCCCAGTATTCCGTCAACAGCCCAATGTTGAGATCAATCGAGTACGAATAGAGATATTGAATTGACTATCGTACAAAAGTGATTGTCTAAAGAGCAAAGAGAGAAAAAGACAGGCAAATATATATGGGAAAGAAGAGGGCATACTCGGCGAAGCCGAGTATCACATCCGGAGACCGATGCTGAGCATCACTGCCGGGGCTAGCCCTACTCCTCGGCATGGGGGCCGCAAGCCACCGGCCTCATGCCTGCAGCCTTAGGCCGAGCGCCACACCAGCCATCGGGCCAAATCCCGTGCCAACACCCAAGCCCGACCTACTGAGTCCTCTGTTACCGAGTTATTCATACACACAATCAGCGAAATGCAATTTGAAGGGAGACCACACTACCACTGTCTGGAGAGCAGTATACTAGCCACGAAAGCAACGTTAGAAGGGTACAACTATACACCTTTCAAATGGATTTGCAGTTATTTAGATTTAGTGGGATTTGAAGCAACAGAGATACATATTTTCTTGTGTACACTATGGCAAGGTGAAGAACAAGTGGAAGTTAGCGGGAGGGGATTCTGCAAGGAATATCATTTGAAATGGGGGGGGGATGATAAGAGGGACTCAGACAATGGGTTGAGGGCGAGGGCGAGATTGAGTGATCACTATAAGCGCTCACCTGCGTCAACGGCCTTGAACGGATAGTGGACAGATAGTCCGGAGACGGCCCGCAGGTATTATGAGTTTCTAGACTTGAGTAGATGAGATATTCCGGATAGGGCGAGGCTTCTGCAGCAACGAGACGAGATATCTCAGGACGATCATCGTGAAGCCATGGGATTGTTGAGATATGGAGGGGAGAGCCGTGTGTATTGACTAAAATATAGTGAGAAGAGAGAAGGAGAAAGACCCGGCATATATACAGAGAACCTCGGTACCTTCGGATATGCCTTTGCCACCCTTTGCCACTCGCCACCGAATATTCATCAAGGATTGTTGCATGAGTACCTGCATCGTGAGTCTCGGCTCCGTCTGCAGTTTCAGGTCCGTTTGCTAGCTCGTAAGCAGTTGGAGTTTCGTATAAGGATATACATAGTCTATATCAGAATCAAGGAGAGCGGTTCATATCAGTGCAAATGGATATACAAACGGATATGGATATAAGAGTCAAGTCCGTATATATACGGGCCTTCTGGCCTCGAGAGATCAGTCAATCAGCAAGTCATTCTAGCATCCATAGTAACAAGGATTGTTTACTATATGGCCTGGAAGGAAGTCGCTGATACACGAGGTCGCTGAATTGACTCACAAGCTCTCGTAGACTCACACACAGATTTTCACTCGCCACTGGTATTTCCAATTATGGACTTCCATAGACTTCCACAGAGCTCCAAGCTCTCTTGTATATAAAGGCAGAGATTCTCCCTTAGATAGTTCAATAGACTTCTTCCGCTTTACATTCGCAACAAGGATTGTTGCTATAGTACTTAGGGGAGAACCGTGTGTATATTATATGATATAGTGAAGAGAAGCAAAGAAGGAGAAAGACTCGATTTATATACAGAAGATCGTCAGAGAAAAACTTGATGCTTCGCCACTCGCCACTCTGAGTCACTCGCCACAGAATATGTAACAAGGATATCCAGGGACTCTGCGAGTGATGAACTGTGATCGATCACCAATGTTTCAGCCAAAAGGATAGTACGGCTCTTATTACTGAATTTCTAACTAATCTAGATATCTGTCTTTAGTCTGTCATACGGCTTAGATACGGCGTTGCGTAGCCCTAGCGAAAATATAGCCAGCTGACAGACTAATCTGTCTCCCTATGCGCACTTCGGGCTCTACTGATACCTCATCTCGTCTCATCCCGTGCATAACACTAACCGTGATGCGAGTGGTCGGCTGGTTGGGTGTGGCGATACCTCGTGGCGGACCTCATCGAAGCCCGTGATTTTTTCCATGATGAGTTTGTCGGTGTTCTAGTATCATAAGATCGACCTCATTCGTATCATCCTCTCCAACCTCACCACATATAACACACAGTCCAAAACCAACAAAAATCTCAACCAACGACGCCATGAAGTTCTTCATTCTCCTCCCTCTCCCCACCGTCCGCGTCATCTCCGCACCGATAGACACCGATACCAGTGATGGAACCACGGCCTGCATCCTGACTAAGCCCACTGTCTTGCCCACCAGCGGTACCTCGCAGACTCCGCATCCTACTGTCTACATCACCTAGACTTTGTACCCCACTTTCGCGCTTCTCGCCTGGCATTTCTTCGTTGCACCAGCCTACGACATGGAATACACACGTCAAAGGCCCCTCTCAAGTCTGTCGACTTTATTTCTGCCAAAACCTTCCTCCGCAGCTTGAAAGGTGTCAAGTGTGGGAAAACCACCTTGCTACCGAGTATCTGCACCAACATCTCACCGTCTTCTCCATGTGGCTAGATGGGAAATCAGGACTAACCGCCGAACGAACTGCCGTCTGGAGACCACCGCAGAGAGGTGTGGATAAAAGTGTCGAAGATATCTAGGCGCAGTGTACATGTCTCTTTTCTTCATTTTGACACATGCATCTCAATACCTTTTCCCTGCAACGAGAACGATTGTAATGTTGTTTCCAACGAATAATTGTGAGCATATGGTTGGACAGACGGAAAAATAAAACAAACAACCATAGAGCGGGGAATGAATTGCACCTGCACGAACACATGCACGTTGACTTCATATGAAGTTCATGTCAGCTGGAGAAACATGTGCCAGCAACCTTGAAAATCTGATCAGTGTAGGATGTTTTGTGCGGCTCCAACGAACAAACGGAGGATGATGTCGTGGTTGCAGGGGTAGTGCGGGGATCTGCAGCAGGGATTACCCCGCAGGTGTTGGCAACACGCGGCGAAGTTTTGGCAGTGCTTCTGCACCATTCGTGTTGGTATAAAATGAGATTTTGGATCACGGTAATAACTGAATTTCGATGCCAGCACCAATGTGACATGAATCATAGCTGCAGCCCGCGCGGGGTCATACATATCAAAGTGGAGAACGTGAGAGGGGGGGCGCGGTGGGGGAAACATGTCGGAAATTTAGCAATCGATCGATCACATCTCGTTCGAAAGTTGATGGAAATCGATCGATCATATCTGACAGGCAAAGGTGAGTCTAGATCTTTAGCACTGGTAGTCAGGTAGAGCGTTGGCGATAGAGTGTATGCACAAGCAGCCAAATTTCGAATCCCTGGCAAAAAAAAGAAGTAATACACTCGATAGCGGGGTCGTTTGAGATTCACCTTCGTTTTCGCTCGTTGATAGTGCTGGCGTTGAGAAGAATGCAAAAGAAAAGTCGAATTGTGTGGGAATCCTGCTTCAGAAGATCTAGATTCTCCCTCCCCCGCTCCTCCCCGCCCTCCTGCGGATACACCACATTCCTGTTGCACTGTAACTGTCGTTTTCTCGGAAATATTGCATCTCTCCCCCCATCACTTCCCCCATGCAACCATCTTCACCGCCTCTTTAACACTTATCTCCGCACCGGCGATGAGCAACCTCTTTGCGACGACGAGGCGCATATACTGGTATCTTTCCCTATTCGCGCGATGATGCGTCACTGATGCTTCATACTTTTCCGCCAATTCCGGCCACCGCCATTTCACCACCTCCAGCACTAGCGAAACGCGGTTGATGTGTGCTGTTTCATCTCCAATCTATTTATGCCCCGCATTAGTTCAGAAGTTCTGAGAGGCGGAGAAGAGACGGACGGCTTTATCGAGAATTGTGAGTGCGGTCTTGAGGTCGTCGAGTTCGGGCGGAGAAGAGGAGGAGGAGGGAGAAGAGGTCATGAGGTGGTGCTAAGCGGGCGGCTGTTAGCGGCGGAGGCGAAACGTGGGGGAGAGGCGCATACGCTACGGATAACGGTAAACTGTGTTGGAGTTGAGCAAGGCAAGCTCGAAAGCTTGAAGAGCTAAATGCGGCTGGCGACAGCTCACCCTTGCAAATTTTTTGAACGTTACCCGGTGCCAAGACTGTGAAGTCGGTGATGTCATCGGGACTAACGGCACCCCAAAGCGAAAAGTCAAACAGATAGACAATTTAACACAAAGCCAAGATAGGCCTGAAATCTCCTTCAGCTCCTTCAAGCGTGTAGTATCGCTTGAAATTTTACTCGATGCTCGCAAACTCGCGATACTCCTACCGATTTGCGTATCCAGAAAATAGTGTTATTTGTAGAGATCACTCGTGCAGGTTTAGGGTTATTGTGTTAGCCGCGAATGCCCCTACCGAATTAAATACATGTAGCTGCCTCTGAAGCCTGTCCGACTCCGTTTGTGTTTGATATAGTTAAAGTCAGCGTTGCAGGCTAACTCGGCTGTTGAGGACAGTTGAATGTCGTTTTTGACATCGCTCTAACGAGCCCGCTAAAGAGAGCAGCAGCTGAGCAGGTTCTCGGGTTTCGTTGGTAATATGGCGACTGTACACGGCGATGCTACCTTCAGTGAGTCATCAACACGATAACCCCATACCATTCGAGGGAGCTATTCCTCGGTGACGAATGCGATGAGAATTTGGCTTTGCTTCGTGTGGTCCCGGTAAGTACATTGTCCCTGCACGTGTGATATGGTGTAGGCCAGGTCACCTCTGGGAAAGCCACCCTTGGCAGAGACTGGCCCGGCCAATGGCTCAAAATACCTGGATATCTGCTGATGTCTGGTACTTAACTGGCAAACGGTACGTATTCATATCTGCAGGTATCGGTGGTGTCCGGGTGGATATGATAACCTGCATAAGGCCCCAGATTCCTGGGGAGTTTTTGATTTTGGGTGCAGTTGACCGAATTGTATCCTCTATAGCCATCTATAGAACAGCTAGATAAAAATTCGTAGATGTATAGACCGGTCGGATCATGATATCTAAAGCCGTCCTTGGCACAGACCGGCCCGGTCGAGGGTCATATTTGACCAATCTGACCTGTTGGGAACACTGCCTCTTCCTCCCTCTTCCTCTCCGTCTCCGTCTCCGCCTCCGTCTCTCTCTCCCTCGTCCTCTTCCTCTTCCTCCCTCTCCCCTTCTTCTTCTCCCTCCTCCTCCTCACCATCATCACTTAGATAGGAACAAAGCAGCCTATTGTCCCGTACCCAGTAATCAGCTCTACGATGTCTAGATTAGGCTAGTATCACAACGTTTCAGAGAAAGCTAGGCATTACCCTTTGGTCCCGTTTCGACAGGGATGTCCCCGATCTACCCTTCGATGCTGCTGCTTGCGAAAGTTCCGGTATTGTGTATAACCTATTAGTCTTGGGATTGACACAACGGCCTCCACGGTAGACGATGGCGGTTTAGTCACGCCAAAGCATAACTCCCTGGTTGCTGACTGGTAGTGGGTGTGTGATGGAACATAACTAGCAGTGCTCAGTATGTTGGTAGGACACCTTGCAGGCGAGTTTTAGGCGACACAATTGTGTCCAAGTAGAACAAAAGGTCATCGTGGGCTACCAGGTGGGGCCGGTATGCCTCAAGTTGCTGCGCACGGCAAACTATATGGGACAGTAACAAAGGTAACCAGTGTCCTTAAGCGGCCAGGCTTTGCGGCGCAGACTTTTGAAATGGAGGGCGGGCCTCGGATTTTGCGGCCGGACCAGCCCAATCTGCAAACCGCTTAGGAACACTGATGGTAACTGATACGTACAAAGAGCTAGAGATAGAAGTAAAGAAACGTAGGGCAATAGTGAACGTGAGAGAAGGGCAAGTCGTTCACTGATGCGCAAGAGAGTTTGAACAAAGTCTCGATAGCGTTCTAGATCAAACGGGTGTGCTTAGTCGCACTAGTTCCGATCGCACTAGTCATCCGCTAGACATTAGCGTACCATATTTCGAGATAGCTATTGTGGAAGCAGTATCGCGAAGCTTGACTAGGTCATAAGTTCATTAGGTCCACATTATCTAGCTCGAAACCTCCAAGACTCCTTTGTAGGTCTTCCAACCTCCCAAAACTTTTACTTCTTCTCTGGAGGCATAAGAGATGTTTTCAACCTCATGAACAAGGTCTGTTTTAAGAATGGTCCCAGATAAATCTGGGATTCAGAGCTTGTCCAACTCAACCAACTTGGTCACTATTCACCGCCCCATCGAATCTGATTGGTGCAGTAAACGTTAGTACAGCTGTTACTGAATGCGCCTACTTTATCGTCGGATGTCAAGGTGGTGGAGTGGTTAACACGTTCGCCTGCTAGTTTGGTAAAGCGGATGCCTTCGGGCGCGCAGGTTCGAATCCTGTCCTTGACGTTCTTTTTGCGACACCAAACCGTGTGTCTTGGCACATAACTTTTTGACTTTTCGAATCGACGAACTGAGCACGCAAAACCCATCCATTTTCGCTATCTTTTGCTATTTAGATGCTGTAGATTTGACTTGCACAAGTCAGTCAGTAGCCAGGCGGCGGTCTCTGGTGACATCCAAATACCCATTCAAAATCTATCCTTTCAATATGTCATGATCAGTACTTAGTACGTAGCACCCTGCGTGCGCTCTAGTCTGCCAGATGGCGTGGATACGGCCCGCGAAAATACAGTCCGGCTGATAGACTAGCCGCGCTCCCAAGATATATCTTTTTTGTCAGATATGGTGCACTTAGCAGTTATAACATCCAACTAAATATCATTATTCTAACACGGCTCGTACCCAATAACACGGGTCAATAATAACAGCAACTGCTGTGATTAATGGCTTTCAGACATCGTGTAACCGGCATTGTGTAAACCAGGAGTGGCACTGTAGAGAGTACCTTCGTAAGAGTCAGTCGGAAAAGATTTTCTTGTAGATTTGGTCCATCATCAGCATTCATTCATAGAAATAACACGCCAAAACTAAAAAATTTCTGGGCTATTGCAATTTATATATTATATTCATGGAGGGGGAGGTGTTTGTCTTAAAATGAAAACTCTTAGACAACGAGCGAGTGCTGGGTGATGATACATGCCCGGAAGGGTATTGTTGGGAAAGCTTCCGTTCTAGTCTCAGACGCAGTACGTACGCTGTTATGCGTCTATATTAACCTCACGGGGCGCAGGATGGTAGGAAGCTTCACTTTGGATTCTACGAAACAGCCGTAAAGATAATCAATTATATGGGATCAATTATTATTAGAATGCTCGGTTTCCGTAGATTTGTTGCAGTTTTAGGCCTTGAATGTTGACTGGTCAGATCAATGTCAGGCTGAGTAGTTCCATGCTCCTGATTGGCTAATGGAACAGATCGGCATTCAGGATAGGAAGTACAACAAATCTAAGGAAACTGAGCGTGTAGAGGATAATGACTCCTGATTCAGCCTTATGCAATGGTCTTCCCCCTCCCACCGAAAAACAGCACTGTCTATTCTATTAACGTATACTCCGTCCCTCCCTGTTTATTCTTCGTCACCCTGACCATCCGTCCGCCGGACACATCTCGATGCGTCAACAAAAATGCCCTCCCACCAACCTCACCACAATACTGCCTCAGCCACGTCTGCAGTCCCTCAATTCCACTGACATCCAACGCATCAATAACCTCATCCATCCACACAAAGTTCGGGCGGAACTGCATCCTCGCCCGGGCAACCATAAACATTGCCAAAAACAGGGCCAGATACGTTCTCGTCAGCTGACCCTTACTGCGTTTTAGGAGTGAAAGTGCGCCGGACGACGGTCGGAGCTGGATATCTGCCATGAGTTGGAAGCCTAAAAGTTGTTCTGTTGCGAGTAGTCCCTCTGCGTCGGAACATAGAGACGACAGAATAGAGGGAATGAGCTTGTTGATGTGGGTTATGTATGACAAGCGGCAATGCGTTATGAAGGCTCCCTTTGTTGCGGTGTCCCGGAATTGTTGTCGCCAGAATGTCGTGAGGGAGAGCGTGTCTTGCTTTGCTTCCAGAACCCCTTGCTTTTCGGATAGTGAAAGTTCGAGTTGCTCAACTTTTTGTTTGAGTTTTTCAACTTTGCGGAGACACTCTAATTTCAGAGAGGAGATGAGGTGAAGTTGCCCGCTGATGGCCGAGAGGCGTTTATCCGTAGCATTGATCTGGTCCTCGATTCTTTTGGCCATTTCGGCGAGTTTTCTGCGGGTTTCGGAGGCGGCACGGTGTTTATTCAGCTGTTCCTGAAATCGGCCCTGATGGTGCGAGAGGGCGTCTGATATGGCATCGAGTTTTTGTAGATTATATTGCTCTAAAACCGACTCATATTCCGCCACTTTTTCCGGCTTCTGGGATGGCTCTGTCATACAGGTTAGTTTATCCGAAAGAGCTATTTCACACTATCCCGGGAATACACACTGTCTTCGGCCTCGTCAGGCTTTTCGGGGGTGCTCTCAAATGACGAATATCTCAACAGTGTCTGAAACAGCCGGTTTACTAAAGACACTATCAACTTACTAACACTTAATGGCTGCTGTTGCTTTAGGAATGCTTCTCTTTCTGCTTGTAGCTGCTTATCCCTTTCATTTTTTAGCTGTTCATGGTGCTTGTCGATAATTTGGTAACAAATTTTCCGGCTGGACAAAGTCTGGATAATTGCATCAATCTCATCTACTTGAACGTCGATGGTATGTAAGTTTTCGTCGTGTTTCTTTAGCTCAGCCTCGAGAGTCTCTCTTTCCTCCCGCATTGTTCCTAATTGGGCTGTAAGTTTCGTGGATTCTTTGGTGAGTCTGTCCCCTCTGAGTGCCCCGTTTGTAATATCGGTTGTCCGGGATGTTAATTCTTGGCGAATGCTATTTATATTTGCCTCCAATTCACGTTCGGAGACTTGGAGGTCAGAAAGCTCAAGGTCCAGGGCCTAGATGCATAACTTGGGTCAACTTAATTTCAAGCGATTTAGCAAAGATTGTATATACCTTTTGCTTCTGTGCTAACTCCTTTCTCATCTCCCCGAGAAAATCTAGCCCAAACATAGCGTCTAAACATTCCGTCCGTCCGCTGTCTCCCGTAGACCTGAGAAATTGTTCCGCATTATCGCCAATAACGACCGTCTGCTTGAACATTGACGAGTCCATGCGCAAGATATTCTCGATCAAGTACTTGGTATTCGATGTTGCATCATGCCCATGTTCTTCCTCTATGCCATCACGATTGATAATCTTAAACCCTACTTTTTTCTTCCCCTTGCCTTTGCGGGAACGCTCAAAAGAATACCCATTCCGGAACTTTAAGCGCACATAGCACTCGGCGGCGCCATTGAAGGATATCTCTTCAGTCGGTATGCGTTTGCTGACAAACTCGCCGAACAGGCACCAGACAACAGATTCGATGAGAGTTGACTTCCCAGATCCGTTAGTGCCTGAAACTAGAAAGACCTCTGACGGTGGGAGAGCATCGAGGTCGAACACGCAAGTGCCTTTGATGCCCCGGAAGTTGTGCATGGTGACAGAAACCAGATCGCCCTGAAATACCTTTCCAACCTTTCCAGCTTGGGGCGACATCTGCTGATATGGTTTGATAAACTCCAGAAAGAAGGATTTCCGCTTCTCTTCCAGCATCGAGTTGATCTCCGAAGGGAATATAGCGTTGGCCCTCGTTTTCACAAACGAATTCACCATGTCTGGGATTGTGTCGCCGAGTGTAACAACGGGAGTCGTATCAGGGCTGTTCGGCGTCGGTAATTCCTCCTTTACACTGGGTTTGTTCTTGACCTCAACCATATCTGCGCCATAGTGGTACATTCTCTCCCGAACGTTCCTGACTTCTTTAGCCTCAATCTCCGGAACCCCTTCCACCTGGACCTTCTTTCCCCGAATCAACCGTTCATTCACCGCCTCGACTTTACTCCACGGGATCTTAATATAATGGTCCGCGTGTGGGTTCTTGTGCAGCTTCCACTTGTCCTGCGCCGGGCGATAACTTATAAATCCACGATCAAGGTCCCCAGCATCTCCCATATTAGACTGGATCGGTGCGCCAACGTAGAGAACTGATGACGCCGGATCGCCTCCCACAGGGCCGTGCTTATGGAAGTGCCCTAAGAACGCACGTTTATATTTCCAAAGGTTGCTCGGCGAGATTTTAGAGCCGCAGATTTTTTGAGAATTCATAACCGCTCCTTTTATAGCTCCGTGGTAGAAAGCGATGGTATCCGCGGAAGGGGTGTCGGAGGAAATGTACTCGTATACCGATTTCTCATCGGCGTGATAAGGAATGAAAACTGTCGGGAAGCGGTTGTCGAGAACCTTACGAGTAGATTTAGCGTAGACATCTACCTTTCCCGAGAGACTAAATGGATGTAAGGAGTTGTCTGCGCGGTTGGACTGGTTCTTCATGTCACTGCGGCCGGTAATGTTTGCGTTAGTCGCTGACTGCAATAGGTTGGTGATGCAGGGTGTCTGTACGCATGGGGCCTCTGAACTCACTGATTCCCAACCAAAAGATGCACCTTCGGAGACCATGGGGCTGAGATCACCCGTTCCAGGATGTCGGTGAAGAAACGGTGATGTGCAGGATCGGTACCGGGACGGTGATGGAAAATATCGCCCAAAAACAGCACCTGGGAGGGTTGTTGCTCGCAAAACTCTTCATGGAAGAAACTGAAGAACTTCTCTAGGCGTGGTAAGGTCCGGTCATGTATGTGAACATCTGCGAGTAGAAACCATACAGGATCATCAGAAGGGGTGATGACTGGACGAGCTGGGGGAGCATCGAATCGACGGATAAGTGCTGGAAGTGACTGAGCAGGTGGGGTGAGCGGCCGAACAGTTGAGTAGCGACAAATTAATCTAGGCCACATCGGAAGGAGTATGCGAGTGTTCATTGGGGTGTTTGGAAAAAACCGGTGGATCATCGCGCAGGCAGGAGCGCGTGAGGTCTCTGCAGTAGAACCCCCATGAGATCAGTGCTGTGGGAGCGATGGTGTTTTGTAGTCGGATAAGAGAGCAGTAAGGCGTGGAGCAGATTGTGATTGCTGGTGCCCTGGGGTTTCAGCGTGGAATGCGGTGGGAAAACGTGGAATGCGGCGGGAAAACGTGGAATGTGGCGTGGAATGCTGCGGTCATTGAAGACCTTGCGGCTCTAACTAAATAGTTGTTAAGCGAATAACGTCATGTTCCTCGTTAGCAGCCGAAGTCCGAGACTGATACCTCAAAATGTGCGGAATAATTGGTGAAGATAAAACTTAATTAAATTATAAGTTAATAACGAGGATTTTCCGCCATAAACATAATGTTTTATTACTGGTTTGACGAGTGCTGGCTGGTGAAGCCGCGCACACATTAAAGCTCTTATATAAACTCTCAACCGCACGCAACTCTTGAAACATAATTCGTTTTAAACACCGCTCTGGATCCCTTGGTGATTTTCAGGTCTAGCGCACACGGCACAGATGCGGTGACTCACTACTCGTATCCTTCACCCCCGGCAGCCTAACGCCACATTCTCCAATGTCAACAAGGCAGAATTTACAACACAAGATCACAACAAAATCCCCTGGAACATACAACTGGATATCGACAAATGCCGACCCCGAGTACCGGCTATTGTTTCAAATTCTCTCTGACCAGCAATTACAATGAAGTGGCGGTAGTGATTTATATTAGCTCTAAGAACCACCTCTGCCTCCCCATGCAGGATATATTCAGCAGACACAAACACATCCTCCGCTACTCCACCCCCTAATAACCGCCGTCATTTCGAAGCCCCTGCGTTCATAGTATTCATCTTTCAAACGACCGTACGGATTTTACCTAATGGAACTATCGTTCTCGAGCATTCAGATTAAGCAGGCAAATCATTTCATCTGTTTAAAGTATTATGAATAAATATTATTGCACTCTACACATCGCTGACCCATGCCCTCTTGTAGACCGACTCCTTAAAATTCCGTGGTTGATGACCGTATAATCGTTCCTGGCATCCTCCATTACTTCTTCACCGCCACTTTGATGTCAATGCACTTAGTACCTGTTTCGCCGTATCAGTATCGAAGTGAATCTGGGGAGGAATATATATACCCCGTCGGCTGCGGTCCTCCAGATACAATCCCCACTCTCCATCTTTATTCTTCGACACACACCAATCTATCCCTTGTCGTCAGCCTTTTATCACCAACCACCACAAGGAATAAATGCCATACCCCAACCAGGATTTCCGGTCTGTGACAGCTCTATCTGCTGCTTATTCTCATCATCACATCCATACTTCCCCATCAGCTCCAACGGTTGCGCAGGGCTAACAATGAAACCGAGTTGGCGATTCCCTTTCTTATCTGGCGACTTGGTGTATCCCGTAAATTTCAAATTGCCGCCAAATGACAGCTTACGATCCTTCAAACTAAGTTTCTGCGGTGACCCACGAGGAGAGAGGACAGCGCGGTAGTCACCCGGTGTGCCAAAGCCGATATAGCGGACGGAGCGTTCGTGGATCTCGGGGTACGCGGGGTTCTGCACTTCGAGATGGAAGGTATAGTCCAGAGAGAAGATCAGGGGCTTGAGGGTTACGCAGGTCGGTGGTTTGGGTTTGGGAGTTTGAGCGATTGCTGCGCCGCTGACGAGAGGGGTAAGGACAAGGGAGACGAGGGAAAGAATGGTGATGGGGGAATACATGGTGAGTTTTGTTGCTGTTTGGAATGAACGGGGGCTTCGATGGTGAATGGACTACTGATCAGGCGAATTAATAGCCTTTATATCTCACGACATTCGGACTGAAGTTTACCCGCAACACAATGGGAGATGGAATTCGGACATGTCCGCCCCGTGAAGTCTCCTGAAATCACACGAGCTGCGACCACATGTGCACTTCGCCAATGACGGCATTCGTATTCGATAATTTCCACGTCGTATATATAAGAAGTAACATCCTGCAAGTTCCGGAAAAAGGAAAAAAAAGGAAGCTACACAGGTACAGGTAACACAAGCTCCCCGCAACCCAATTCAGGTACTCCAATCACAGCTCTATTTCTAAAAACAGCAGCAACAGCACGTGGAACCATTCCTTGACAAGGGCTGAAAATCCAAACTGTACCAATCAGGGATGCGAGGAACAAAGTAAATGGGCCGAAATTCGGTTCGCTTCTGCCTTGGCGAACTGTTCTAAGGCTTCTCTTTGTTCTTCGGGAAATGAACTTAGATGCATGAGGTGGGCAGGTTTGATAGTATGTGCTGATTCCTTTACCTGTTGACAATGAGAATTCCATGCAAGGCAATGGTTCAATGGCTACATCTCAAATCACTCATGATTGGATTTTAGCTTTTGGACTAAGAGTTCAACTTTATCATGAGATATCAACTGCGGTACATCTACAGATTAAGAAAATCTGGTGCACTTTCGAACCACCATTACTTAGATACCTGCCTGCACTGCTACTCTAACGTTTACTGCTGGGTACTGCTGTGACACTAGGGAAGCTATTTATAGGTCGAGGTTCTGTTGGATGGCGCAGCTCGAAGCCAAGGCACGTAGGTATCACCGGGTCAGTGATGAAATGTTTCTAGGGGTACACAACAGGCGGATTGAAATACTAGAGACAGACGGATGAACGAGAGAAATAGACCAATAAACATTAGTCCCTGAACACCTAGTTTGCGGGAGGGTAGAAGACGAGGCACTGATCTGTCCTGTGTGCGGAATTCCTAATCCCGTGAGCCACCTCTGGAGGCTACTCCAAAAGTGGAATATATGTTGACGCATAGCCTATGAATAATATCTGTGCATATACAGTAATCAAAAGCCTCCTTGGCAAAATCAACAACGTCGTGGAAACGTAAGAATTACTCGGCAGAGTAAGGCTTGAACAAGGGGAATCCGACGTACTTTGAATCACTGGAGTGTTGGCTCTAAGCTTCAGAGCGGTGTCAGAAGACTACGTAAATGGTACAACCATCACGAAAGTACTTCGAGGTCCTTGACCCAAACGTTCTGTTATAAGCAGATAAGAGTCATGAGTTTGTGCGAATGGCAATGTGACACAGTGGAGTTCGTTATTGACACCAGATTTCACATCGTAGAATTCGGATCTCCCAAAAAGTAAACGATACCCTCCAAACCGTGCCAATATCCATTACGATCGCGTATAACCAATTATCAACCTCTCCAAAGCACTTGCTTTTGTTCCAATTCCCGAAGGCCGAAACACGAGTAGTGACCGAAGCCATGAAAAACAATTCCTACTCAACAAAAGACCACCACCGTTTGCTATTGCAGCAGTAATAGCGTGTAATACCTCCATAACCACACCAAATACCAAACCACCCGCATATCTTCCAGTGTCAGAATGCCACAACCTATGACATAACGAAGCTGTAAAAAACGTCCCCTATTCCACCGAAGAAATACGGTGAAGGGATTGGCGAAGAAGACTAATACCGCAGTCATCCCTCGAGGGTCTTTCAAAGCAGTGACCATGATGCAGAAGTTGGCTGCCGAGTCGTCCAGTAACAGTGTGACAGATCAACATACACTCCACGATCCTAGTCCTACCGCAACCAGGCCACTTTGGTAATGCCGTTCGGACGCAACGGGATTTCGGTGGGAAGTAGAGACTGATGTGGGTGATGAACTTGCAAACTGCCGCTGGAGGGAGCGCGGCTTTGTGACTCCGCCGGTATGCGACTCAGGTCTTCCCGAGACGAAGTTTTACTGCTTGCAAACAGCGGGTTCTAATCCTCCAAAGGTTCTCAAATATCTACCAACACCACCGCATCATGGCCCGATATTCGGCGACATCACCCTTCGTTCGTGTAGTGTTGCGTGCGAGACGAGACGAGACGAGACATGAGATAGGTCCGACTCGTTTTGTTAGTCATCTAGTCTCACTCGCCTAGAACCAACCCCCAGTGTTGCTATAGTACTTAGGGGAGAACCGTGTGTTTATTCTATGATCTAGTGAAGAGAAGGAGAGGAGAAAGTGTTGAGAGCAAAAGAGAAAGAACGAAGAAGCTCAATTGTCTGTCGATTCAAAGAGAGAAAAAACTATAGACTTATATACGAAAGAGAGAGGAGGAAAACTCCATGTCGACTGCCAAAGCCGGAGCCCGAAGCCGAGCATCAGTGCCGAGGCTAGGCCTCCTGCTCAGCATGGTGGGGGCAGATGAGGCTGGTAGGGGCAGGCGAGGTCCATGGGGGCCATAAGCCACCGGCCTCATGCCCGAGCCCGCCAGCACTGAACACTAAGGAAGCCACCGGGCCACATCCCCAGTCAACAGTAGGAAGCACAGCTTTGCAGCAAGTACCATAAATACAGGTTCGGCCTGGGAAGACTGATAACCGTAGACCTATTCTGATGAAGAGTAAGAAGTCCCTCGCTATGAGGTACTATAGACTGAAATGCGGTCATGCCCCAATAGTAACATATCTCAGATGCATGGGGTAGAGCGAAGACGATAAGTGATGGTGGTACAGAAAAGCAGCTCAGACGCGTCTTTCGACATTGCAGGCGGTCGAAGAATGAGTAGTGGGAGCTATGGAAGGTAGTTGGGCGGGCAACGGGCTGGATGGTGGGAAGATGTCAGCACGGGCAAATATCGGAGCTGTTTTCCCTAGAGAAGTGCGATTAGGTGGTGATGGGCTTCCTCGTGGCGACAGAGGTAGGGAACTTTCCCACACTGCCAAGCTGAGCTGAGCTGAGCTTTTGTCTATCTCTTTCATTTCATTTGTTTTTGGTCATCAATTCAGTTTTCATCTGTTAGAACACAAAGGGAAAGAACGGTAGAGGAAGGGAATCTCCCCCACCTGGTCGGCCATGTAGAGGGGAGGGGCAAATGAACACTTCCATAGTCTAAGTAGAGTAAGTACAGTATAATTAAACAACAGCAACTCTACTCGGAATGAACCACTTGATCCTCACACCATCACTCGCGAGTGCCCATAAGATCAATAGAATACTCCCGGGATATCTCGTCTCATCAAAAGCACGGTTCCGCTCCGTCCGTCTCGAACCCTGAGACCCGAGCCGGCTCGTTTGGTGTGCAACACTACATCCGTGTAAGCGAAAACGTCTAGCCACGACCACGAAACCTCCAGGAACCCCCAAAACACTGCAGAGCAGATTTCCCGAGTGACAATATCATCCTGCCCACCATTTGACGCTATCACCACGATGATAGCGGCATGTCTTTTAGTGTACTGGACGTATCTGCGTTTGGCCCTCGGCACGGGGGTGACGGGGTTCGAGCTATACGAGACCGATGGCTGACCAGTGAGCACAAATTGCGAGCAACTGTCTTGCTGGGATTCTCTGACACTCGACTGCATTTTGTGCTTTGTTGCAACCGTAGCGAGAGGTGTGTGTAGTGAGCTTGAGACATCCCACCCCCCACGGAGTCCCCAAAACGGCTGGAATTTCTAAAAGCGCGTCTATCGTAAGAAAAAACTGTGGGTGTCGTGCTGGAAGCGCCGTCTGGTGGATGCAGATTTGATTACTTCGACCTCTGTGATTACTGTGTTGTAGATTAGGTGTGGTTCGGTGCAATGGCTGAGATCTAAAAGTATCTCTCCTCACCACATCTCATGACTCGAATAATTGCGCATGACGTTAACGTTCGTCACATCAAAGCACTCGGTTTGAACTTTGTGGTATCACAGTTCGAATTATAAATTGCTCACATATTTAGATTAAGAACCACGTCCTGCACCTCCCGATTCTATTGCATTATAATCAACACCGCACCAAGCCAAAGAACCAGTTCATACGGCCGCTAAGTTTCACCCAGGATCAAAATTTATCCGAGACAGCCATGTTCACATTACCACTAAAAACAACAAACGCCGAGAAGAGCATCCGACACCTAAGCGAAACCTCTACCAGAGAAAAGCCCCAATACATGACCCAAACAAAACTCCCGCTCAGCGAAGACACCTAGCTCCACTTTACACTACTGATTTCCGCTGGCGGTGGTGGCATCGGCAGTTCCTTTGCTGTCTCCCCAGAGTACAGTTCGTACCTCTCTGCTTTTCCTGGTAGCTCATATTTTTCTATGTCTCCGCCTAACTCCTTGGCCCATGCACTCTCCTCGCTACTGGCACCCGTATCTGTTCTTTCTGTACTCCCAAGTTCCGGCTTGGTGTATACGCGCTCTTGACTTTCCGCGATCGCCTTCTGTCGGCACCGTCTAAGTAGTAGCAATATTCCCGTCAATGCAGCGCCAACACCAAGAAGTACGCCCAGCGACACTCCGGCAATACTACCTGGCTCCATCCCGCTCGAAGCCAGTTTTACCGTTACTGTCGACTGGGGAGGTGAGGTACTGGTGGTGTTTGTTGAATTCTTCAAACTCGCATTTAGAGCCATGATGTATCTCTTGCCCGGAATGCTTCCCACAACCCACAGCTCGTCTCCTGCGGGTTTGTAACTCATCCCTTGCACTCCTGGTGGGAAAGTTTTTGCATAGGTGGTAGCCCAGCTACCGGGCCGCCATTGGAATAGATCGCCGTTCATGTCATCGCCGTCATTGCTGCAACCCCAACTGTTAGTCTTGACACCTCCCCTGATCGGGCTGGCCGCTTACCTAGTTATAAAATAGTAGTTGTTTGCAAACGCAATACCTTCCGCGTTGTATATATTAGTTTCCCATGCCCATTGTGCGGTAACGTTAGTGGTATTTGAAGAGTCGGGACTCAATAAATTTGTATCGTTGTCGAGCTTGAATTTTGCAAAGGTGCTATTTTTGCCTGATGAGGTGGATTCGCCTATCATGATACAGGGAGGAGTACTGTTGCGATCGAGGGAGGCGCTGTGCGGTGCGAAGGTTGTGCCCTTGGGGAGGACAGTGTTGTAAATTCTAGCGTACATGTCAGCGAAACACCCACACTAACACTTGGATACGTAGATATCGCCTGAAGTCCAGGACAGCCAAAAAAAATCAGGATTAGAGATAAACATACCGTGCCTGAGGAATAACAAAATGATATTGGCCTCCCAAATAGTCATTCCCCTGTTTCCCCACAATCCCACTGTTCGTCTTGGTGACTTTCCAAATATGAGTCAAGTCAAAAACCCTCACGCCCAGCTTGTCATCGGTTACAATCAACCAATCGCCCCTCCACACAATACCACCACTGATGACGTTCACCAGCCCTTTAAAGTCCGGCTTTCCATCCGTAACAAATGGCTCCACAAGCAGTGCGTGATTATACGCTCGGTTTTGGGGAACATTGTCGGCGGTGCCTTTCCTGACAAATGTAACCCTTACTCCTTGCCCGGCTTCTGTCGCTGCTCCTGTTTTATTGCGCTGGTCATTCCATGAGACAACGAGGACGTCACTGTTTCCCTGCACCACACCGCCTTCATAGCCTGTGTCGTAAGAAGTACTGATCCCTTGAGGCTGCCAAACTGTATTCGACTCGTCCCCAGGGCTCGTTTGGGCCCATCGGAAACCTTTAAGATAAAAGGGCGTTTCGCGCATGAAGTCGGATGCATCGAGGGGTATGTAGTCTGCGGCGTCAAGGAGATCCGCGACACTGGCTTTGGCGAGGACATCATCAAGGAGGGCAATGGCGGGGTTGTATGAGGATGCATTGAGTGTGAAGAGGCTTTCATCCACCAAAACGCAGCTAGTGGAGGATGCAAATAAAGCAAGCACAAATATTAGGTATGTGGACATTGAGGCGTAAGGGGCATGATATCGTGAGTGGTCCATCATGGTTTGAGATGCGACCTTGTTGATGCCCGAAGGTCAACGTCAGATGTACGAGAAAGAGCACGAGAAAGAGCGCGGGGGGCGATTATACATAACAGTCTCTGGCAGATCAGCAATCTCATCGTTTTAGATTGGCTTCAACGTTACATTCATTCCCAATCAATTTGTGCTAGAGAATTCGTATTCATCCTTGTAGTCCAATATCTAGAGGCGAGCCTTGTTGATGCCCAGATATCTGACCTTCAAGGTAACACACACCATTAGAACGTAGTTACTCGCCAATTCAATTTATGTATAGCGTTGAGTGTAGCCAGTTTGTCGCTTCTCCACACCATCCTCTGAAACCGCATCGTTCTGGAATAATTAACATCATCCACCCCATTGTTGTACAGGCGGTACCTTGCTTGCAGGGAGCACAGCACTGTTCCGGAAAGCGCTGGTGTCACCGCCCGCTATTCTGATCCATAAAACTTCTTGTTTTCTCCATGCTCATGCAGGGGCAGAATTTCATCTGGTAGATATTATCTGCATGCTGTCATAACCGTTTTTGGAACATTGAGATCATCCTGTAGGAGATTGCGGTTAGGGTTGTGTGGATGTTGAGGGAGAATGAGCTGTACGTCGGCCTGTGGTGCAACGTTGAGATTTGGGGCACTTTAAGTTGGGCAAGCAGGATGTTGCAGAATTATTCCCCGCAGAGTTGCGAGATGTAAAGGTACGGTGTCTAGACTAGTTTAGATTAGGAACTGTTAGACACGTGATTGCACCCCTTCAGTATTAGCCGTACACAACGTCTTTTCTCTCTGAATCAAATAATCAAATAATCATCCTCAATAGTCCTCAACCTTTCAATTCTCTCTCCCTCTCTTTCTATTGGGCTTTTCCATTGCTCTCTCTTAGTCCGGAGTCAGGAATACCTCACTAAGTTACATCTCTTCAGCTCCAGATCCCACTCATTCATCAAGAGTTGTAATGTGTAATGGATGAGGGAAGTAGACATCTCAATCATCTGTTCTGAAATATACAGTCTTCCAAAGCTCAGAAGCTCCGTTGTACCTCAGGTCCCTTCGCGACAAGTGCACAGGGGATTGCCCGGGGTTGCACAATCAAGTACCTATACCTATTTTAAATGAATGTTAGGCACTTCCACCCTAATCGAGGTCATATCTACCCGCTTAGCTGATTCGATTTGTTCCCATCAGTGTGACTCTCGGAATCCCCATAACAGCAGCTCCTATAGTAGTCCCGCCAAACCTCTTAGTATACACATGGTGTTATAGAATCTCCTAAACGACATAGTCCGGCAAATGGCAAGGCTTGGGCAGGCAGGGTGGCTTTGGGGGTACATAAGAACAGATTGAATAGGTATGGGAAGTCTCACGCCGAAGTATCGAGAATCCGATTCGGGGGAACTAATCGGTGGGCCCTTGAAAGGAGAACATATGACTACAGCCGCAACAGGTACATAGTCTAAAGTCTTCTTGGAGACGTTCACTCAAGCCTCGTCGGGCCATCGCTTCCGGGTAGAGTCGGCAAGTCCACTGGCGAGTCTAGCTGTCACTAACGAATGTATCGGTTGGAAACTTCCATGAATTTCATGTTTGGCCAGGTGATAACCGACGATAGGGGTGTTGCGTTTATTTAACGGACTTGTTGTAACACAGTCGTAATACACGTACTACCGAGTAAGTTTTGTGAAACATTCAAAATAATACTGACTTTGGAGTCTACATATATATGTATCCCCATTCTATAACCGAGGAATTTTGCTTGACAGAGGTACGAGTACCCAGGGACAACGCGCTCTAACAGCATTAATATGGTGGAAAGTTTCGTGGTGATACATCCTTGGGAGGGGTTCGAATCTTATTTCTCAAATCGACTTTCTTCCGGAGCTTTCTAGAAAATTGCTGTTGCGAAACTCTTTATTGGAAAGAGCGACCACGCACTGGCAGGTTGCTGGCAAACCAAAATATCGATTAAACCCCAACCGTACGCTGTATTAGAACGTACTCGGTACTGAAATGCAGCTGTTACTTTGTACCGGCTAGGCCTCTGTAGGCGGCGGAAGATACACCAACGGTAATTTGTATTGATACTCCCAACCTTGGTACCGAGTAACTAATGTGACAGCATTAGGATTATACAATTTCATGACCACCTTCTACGGGTGTCTAATCATGTGTACACTAATGAGATAGCGCTTACCTTGCATTGTGTCACATTAATATATCCGTAGGCGATTACTGTATAATGTTACACCAGTTTTCCCGCCTTGATATCGGCAAGCGTTATCCTAGCGGAGGAGTGGACATCAAATAAGCAAATTACTATGTTGACATCAACTTACGGCAGTGGTGTGTACTAGGTACCACTTGTGCAACCACGAAAGAGTCAACAGAAGTGGTCAAAGCTAAATGGCAGCATCTTGAGCGCGCTGGTTGGTATTCATTTGAAGAAGTTCCCAGAATTAAAATTCTGCAACTTCGCTGTAAAGTAGTATATTTGCGTGCTTGAATACCATTCTAGTGAAATTTTCGTTCCAATACACCCACTGTTTATCATGAACGGTATCAGAAGAATTGTACTCACAAGTGAGGTATAGTACATATTTTGATCTTTCGGGGGTGGTACATATTTCAAATCCTCCCATAGAAGGTGCTTGAACAGGCAACGAGAACCCGAGAACCGAAAAGCCGTCTAGATGTGTGGCATGAGAAATGCGCAGGAGCTGGTGTGTGGTACAAGTTGAGCACTAATACAGAAGAAGCCGTCGGAGAAATAAAGGTGCCGGCCCTAAAGTGGGGTACATATACCGAAAGTGCGGGGTTGATGCTGTCTGACGACAAAGCCGTAAGTCAAAACTTCGTTGATACACAGAGGATGGGAGCAGCATGAGAGTGTATGACTCACGCCTACCAGTAATTGTGATCCGTAAGTGACGGGTACTGTTTTCTAGTGGTTTTAGAGTCAACTTCAATAGAAGTCGGAGTTCGGTATTGCTGGATGTCTTGACTGCAAGTGGCCAGGAGACTTGTATAGGAATTGGGCCGGGATACGCCGAAAAAGAAGTGTTGTGGTTCGGTCGGGAAGGTAGCCGTATTATATTCTCGTCAGTTCGCATCTCTACCAGCTTTGTCGCAAGGCCTTGCTTACCTTGAATTGGTGATTGTGGGTGGGTGAGAAGGTACGTACAGTATGGGTTCTAGTTCCAATTTTTGTGTTGAGCTTGACATCATATCAGTGATAATACATGAGGCTTACCTTGCCTATCAGACAACTTATATGTTACTAGCGCTTAGCGATAGCACGTTCTCCGGCAGTAGAGCACGCGGTTTGCGAATGATATCTATGGTCGACGAAGAACCAGTGCTTGTGACCATAGGCGTGGTTTGCAAGGTCTGCTTTTACTAGTTTACAGACGACTTTTTACTACTTTTTACTTGTGATAGACAGCAACTAAAGAAACCTTTGATTATTGATGCCTCTAATATTTTTGATCTACAAATTCTGGAGCACCCTCCAGTGCATTAACACTGCTCACGAAACATCCTCCCACTCTTCCTCATCGATAGCACCCAACGGACCAACCTGAACCCACTCGCTCTCGTCTGCCGAGACGCGGTGCTGATGGTTGACCTTTCCAACCTCAGCGTCGATTTTCGCATTCAACTCTTGGATCTTGGCGACCAAATCCCGAGTTTTGGTTATGATCCTGTTCATTCCAGTCTTGAGTACATCATCGACTTCGGCGAGGCGCTCGTCGTGCTTGGTCAGAGTGTTTTGGTGAGCTTTGATTTTCTCGCGAAGCGTGCTCATACGGATAAGAACTTCTGTGGAATCGTCGGGGAGGCGCAGGTCGTTGTGGCGGATTCTGATTTTCTCCCGTAGCTTGGAACAAGACTCGACAATTGCTGCGTCGATGTCGTCGATACTGTTGTCGGTCGCTGGGGGGACGACGGGCATGTTGATGCTGGCTTTCGGGGAAGTTAGGATAAACTAACGATTAGTTGGTCGTGCTTCATAGAGAACTTACCGAGGTGGTTAACGGTGGAAGGTATGGTAGGTGGAATGGTGTCAGGTGTAGCAACTATTGGTGAGAAGATGCTTTTATTCCCGAGGTCCTGCCGAGACGATTTTGTTCCTGCCGTGCATCTTTGTTTGACCGTATCACGAAAGTAGTGGCTCTTCCTTAGCGGCCAACGCGTTTCGATCACAACTAAGTCACTCGTATATGCTCACCGACACCGTTTTACAAACACGATGAAGTGGCTTGAACTTGTATCCATATATCTACGCTTGGAAAGACTGATATTATGCTAAAAAATTTGTCCTTTCGTTCGACCCCAAACTTTTCTACCGCCAGTTTACCGTCAAACCAAGGGACACAACGTACAAAAGCCTCCCACCACACTACCAGCATCCAGGATTCCCACCACCATACACAACATCCCTTCACGGCTGACCGCCCTGGTGATTCTCTAATCACCAACTTCATACCCAGTCCATCTTAACACCCTTATCAGTAACCAACAACAATGTTAACCATAGACTTCACTCGTCGCGAGCAAATCAATGGTCGCCATAACACTATTGACAAGTATAACCGGGGCCTCACTATCGTTAATTTTTTACTCAAAAGTCCTGAAGCTAGACACCAAATGCGCTATTATGAGGCTTTGCGCAATAAAGGAGTTAAGCTGGACGATTTGATGGCGAGGTTCAGCGCTAAATTGGAAAACAGCTAGCATCGTATTTCGACATCCGAGGGTGAGTAGATTCTGGCTGATAAGAAGAAGAGGTGTGGGAAGATACTTTAGTTTTATGATGCGGGTTGTGAAAAATTTCGGAGGTTGGTTCATAGCTTCTGGAGTCAAAAGCGGTGGAAGCCTTAACAAACAAGAATTTTCTGGTTACTGAGCATGAGGGATGTATGCGAATCCCTGTACGGAGTAGATACTTCGTACAGGCCTTATCTTTTAGAAAATACGGCGTAGTTGGATGATGTGAGTGATAAAACGTGCATCTACCTTATAAAACCCCTTCTCTCCGCCCCTCCTAGTCACTCACTCACTCATGATAATCAATAATACCTCTAGTCTCTGTTTGCACTGGTAAGGGAAAAGAGAATGGTCACTAAAAGATTCGTCAAGGACAGGATTCGAACCTGCGCGCCCGAAGGCATCCGCTTTACCAAATTAGCAGGCGAACGTGTTAACCACTCCACCACCTTGACTTGTTTATAACTTTGCTTTGGGTAATGAGTAATTTGAGCTAAACTATACTGAGACCAATTGTACTCAAACATCCTTCGAAATGTTTGACAACCGCATTCACACAATATCGATAGGCAGTGAAACTAATATGAATTGTAAAAGGGTTGTACTTCTGTCTTTCGGTACTGATGTGTCCGGGCATGTATTTGGAATGGTTAGTAGTTTGGCGAGCGGAAGGTGTTGAAAAAATTCGCCCTCTTGTGGGCATGACATACACCTATCTTCCTCAAATTCCCAGCCCCTCCAAATCCAACAAAGGCAAAGTTCAAGTCGTGGCCTCCCCACTTATCCCCCTCCTCCCATTGTCACGCCCATCTGTAACAGGCGGCGGCATAGACCTGGAGCTGTGGAGATAAGCACCTTCCAATGACCCAGAGATGGATCAACTCGTCTTGTGATCGTCGATCTTTCACTTATTTACCGGGTCCCCGAACCATAACCTCAGCCAGAGGCCTTGTCCATAATTTGGATAATTCGGCCACGATACCTCCAGAAGTTCAAAAGCAGAAGTACCCACCCCCTTCAAGCAACCTCACAGGCAAGCAGGCCTGCCGCAAACCGCTCCTGTAGTCTTCAGTAGCTTCAAGTAAGTAGCGGTCCCTACACCGGCGTTCAGCTTTCCATTTGCTATTTGAAACCCACGTTTCGAGGTCACTTTGATGGAGAGTATTTCGCGTGCTTGACGGTGACTAAGTCTCTAGTACCGGATAGGTGTTGTGACAGCCAAGAATCTTCCACACCATCTCCGCAGGTAGATCAGTCACAAGCTAGTATGCCAGCCTGTGGTAACCGGGTGCAAACGGATCATAAAAACGCCCAGAATTGCCTCTTGAGCTGGTTCTGAAGAATCCGAGCAAAATGGGATTGTTCCAACTCATGAAATGTGCCGAGATGCGGCGTCGTAAGGGTATCTATTGAGTTTGGCCGTATTAGTTATCGATGTTGGCGGTGGGAGATGAAGGAGGTGGTTGCGATCGGGTGTACGATGACGAGGCAAAAGCGAGAAGTAATAGCTGGCCACCGTTAACATGCGGGGTAAAACTGTTCAAGACTGAAACCATACCATTCATGATGACCGTGGGCGAGATGTGGAAATGGAGAACTTATTGATGGGTGACATGTAGGTGGAGGATGAATGTGAGGAAAAATAAATAAGGAACTTTATCCTAGTCTGTGTATCACACTCCGAGCCTATGTAACTTTATACGTCACTCCTGCTGTCCAAGTTGGCACTAATGAGTGTGAGCCGCCGTGGTATCTGGCTACTGGGGGCATTGTTGTGGTTCCGGCTTTGTAACCTTGTCTATCGGGCGAGAAGTCTGAATAGCACGTCACCTTCGTCAGTCACCAAGGCATTCTAATTGGTAGTTATCAGCAGAAGTATCTGATGGAGTGAGATGGGAATGAGCGAGTCGTAAGTATGTGTAATGTATAATGTGAGTGACGGCTAAGAGGTCTGTCTTGGGATTGTAGTGGTACCAGTAGGAACATGTTACATACGCAACTCAATTGACAAGTACGCGTATACGTTTGCTATGAGCCGCAATATGATCCCAGTTAAGCTTAAGCCCATGTATCAGATCTATCAAAAAAATCCCCTACGCGAAAAACAGTAGAGTAGCTTAAACTCCAATGCCCGTACTCCCTATTAATCCAAAACACACCGCAAATCCTATTCTAAAACAAGAAAAGCCATATTCCCCGTCTTTCTTACTTCGTAATGTAGGTTACGTTGGGTTGTGAAACTACACATAACAAAAACATGGCCATGACAAGTTCATAAGTCAAGCTAGAATGGCTAATGCTAATAAAACCACCTTAATGGTATCCAGTCGCAGTAGTTGTGCCTGACTAGCGAGTCGGAATGTGGACAAATTTGCGGTTTCTGTCTTCGAGAGCATCGAAACCGGCCTGATCGGATCTCCGGAGCATGAAAAGGTGCGTTGGCGGGTTATAAATGTGGACGCAGACGTGGAAGGTTACAGACGATCGAGCGAATGGGAGCTGCCTGTGCAGATTGACGGGGGTGGCTGTGGAGTTGGCAATGGCCATGGTGAAGCCATTTTTCTGCCTCAGCTGTGTCCCTATGAGCAACAGCCTTCAGAACGACATAAGTTTGACCCATTGGTACACTTCATATGTTGTCAAACCAGCGTTTCTAACAGATCGGATCGGTCAGTTATGACCTTGGCCGGACCGGTCTATGCCAAAGACGGCTTTCCCAGAGGCGACCTGACTGATCTACCAATCTATAAATAACTGGGCGGTCGTCTGCAAATACGTAGATCGGTCAGATAAGATGCCAATTTTGACACCGCGCTTGGCATAGACATGTGGCGGCTTCTTGGTACAAATCTGCAGAACTAGGAGATATTTGAAGATATCTGTCTCGGCATAGTTATCTGCAGATATCTATCGGTATCGATAGATCCTGGCGATAACTGCAGATACTCAAGGATAATTGAAGATATCCGAAGGTAGTATTATCGTTACCTGCTATAAAATGCTCTCGCTGCGTGCATTGCATGCGTAGAGGCTGGTGAATGAGGAGAAGGTCTCAGGATCGGGAATGCGTTGTTTTTTTCTTTGTAATGATCTCTCTGTATTTACTCACGCTATCTTGAAATCTGCTGATATCTACAGATCTGCAGACCGGCCAGATAAAGGCCTGTGGATTCATAGACCGGTCAGATCATGAATTTCAAAGCCGCTCTTGGCATACAGTAGACTGGTCGAAGCCCATATCTGACTGTGCCAACTGGTTGAGAACGCTAGGAACACTATGTTGAACCCAATAGTTAGAAAGTTCTAATTTGATCAAGACTTTCAAGCTCATAACGGACGTTTTGATGTCATTTGAAAGGCCGAAGATAGAAGACGCGGTGTCGACCCTTATCAGCCAAGCGTTGTAAGTTACTACTGCGCCTCTAATGACTGTCTAAAGGGCCCAGATCAACTCCGGAATCATATTACCAGGGTCTCAAAATCTGTCTGTCTGAGCGAGCATCCGTTCGTGACCGGACTACTGTACTGGGGCATTCATTTTTTGCCCGCGTGAGCAAACAACTGCAGCCCGCTAGGGCCCTGTAGGTGGTATATGAACAACTGTCGTCTATTCTGTAGGAACTCTCTTCCATAAACCCTGCAAGGCTAACGCCCATTCATCGGAGCCCTTGTAAAGTGGTGGAATTATATAGCCAGTTATCAAAATACCTTGGTCACCACTCGGTAAGTAGGGACAAACCCTACACTCAGAATATGGGCCCCTGCAGGACCCCATATAAATCCCTCGTCTTTACTTGCACAGCACTAGACACCTTAGCCTAGGATCTCCTTGCCTGGTGAAGGACCAAATTGCTGAGCTTCACTCGGACTACTGGAGTTCCAGACAGTTAATAGGCTGTATATTTGCTGGCGCTTAGCCGCTAGCGACCAAAGCCGCCTAGCGAAAAGTATGAAGATATAAGAGTCACATACTAAGAAACGTTGTACGAGCCATACGCCTATTTTATGTCCTCTGCGGAAGGTTGTTGGGCTGTTGAGTGTGTTGGAGAGGAAGGATGAGCTAAGGGTTGGAGTTTGGGGGTTTTTATCTTGTACTCGTCTATTTTTCTAGATCCTGCGAAGCTAAACCCGCAACCCTTGCTCAAGTTATGCTAGGAGTCATTATAAGCGCCCACGATAGTGATTTCACGCATTCCTCTAGGAACTTGAAAAATAAACGAGGACAGTGCGCGTGATCTGGCCTAGAATTTTAGCCGCTCGCATTACCGGCCTTCCGGTGGGGAGTTGCGCCTTGTACGGGAGCAGCTAAACTCTTGCTCTACGATGGTAGTCGCGGTGATCCGGGGTTGGTCAATGAGGAGCTGGAGGCACGACGTGAGTGGGGTTAAAGTAATGGCTGGTAGTGGTGTCGCACCGAGCAGACGTTGCTGCAACGGCTAGCAACTGAAGTACCGTAGGGAAATTGGGATATTTGAAGACCGTTACAGTAATTTCGCCTGTTCTTACTACCTTAAGACCCTCGTAGAAGCGTTCTCAGCTCTCTTTGGACCGACCAAAATGCAGTACCGGCCACTATTTCCATACTGCATACGCCTGCCAGAAAAAGATGCAATATTTTCAGACAGTATACTTGGTACTAATTAGAGGACGACAGCTCAGGAGCCTTACGTCGATCGCGACTCACCTATCAAGTTGCTGACTTCCCCGCAGTGGGATTAAGGATGTCTGACGACGACTCACTTATCGCAAGAACTTTCTTCCCCGCGGCGGCATCGGATGTACGACATGACATGATGGTTCGTGGTAAACGGTGCAGGCTCCGAGGGGAATATCACGCACATGCTGCTACGCATGCAGAATCCATCGCTGATTCGATGGAATTCGAATTTTGTGTCACTTGGAGTAAGGTTATTCTCGCCTGTACCCGGCGCTATCCCTCCAGCGCACATCCAACCAAGATCCCCGTCAACCCTAATCTCAACACAGGGACCATCCGCGGCAATGATATCAAGTACGCCTCGCCAACTGTAACCTCAACGTAATGTGCTATTTCGGAGCTGCACTGCCTTACCGAATACCAATTGTTCCTCGATAATTGTGACGCCAAGGAGCCACAAAACGGGAAATGAAAATACGGTTTCTTCATGCTTACATCTAGGTATCAACCAAATTATGGCAGGTAGGTACCTATGTACTCTGCCAGCCGGCTATATTATCATTGGCGCGTAGCCCAACGCCGTTTCTAGGTCGTACGGCAGACTGGCAGGTATGTCCACCGCGGGGATCACAATTTGGCAGAGTATAAAGGTCTGACTGAAGGTGTTTTAGATTTCACCATCGGTCTCTGATATAACTTTTTCGACTTTTGTCTCTACATTACGATTGTACGATATATGCTGTGCTTAATATACCTCAACTATGTATTCCATCCTTATTTTCACTACGTTTCTAGCTGCCATAACAACAGCATTCCCCACACTCTCAGCCCGTCATAAAACAAACTACCAACAATGGGCGCTCTCTATCCCACGACCAGCCCGATTCTCTCACATTTCGACTCACACAACCACTAAAAGAGCAGTATCACTCAACGCAACCGCCATCCCCAACTTCTCCAACACAAAAATAACATCCACCGACTCCTCCCTCACCTCCACCGCCTCCACCGCTATCTCCCGCCTCCTCTCCCACCTCAAATCCGACACCGAAACCTTCTCCGGCCTCTCCTGGTGGCAGTCAGCGAACGCATACACCGCCATAATCGACTTCGACCTCCATACCTCCTCCCAAAACTACAAGGATACTGTCGGCGCCTCACTGCTGGCCTTAATCCCGCTCGGCGACCCGAACCAACAGAACCCGCAAGGTCTCAGAAATGGGTTCAACGACGACACACTATGGTGGGCCCTCGCCTGCCTCGACGCTTATGAAGCCTACGGCGACTCCGAATTCCTGCAGGAAGCGAAGCGGCTGTGGGAATGGGTTAAGAGCACCTCCGTGATCGTGCAGACGGGTATCGCACCGAACATGGGCGGTATCAAAAGAACGCACGTTGTCTCCAACAAATGTGATCTCAAAAACGGCGTGTACTGGACCACCAACCGCGACGAGAGCTATATAAACTCCATCACCACCGGATTGTTTATGCAAGTTTCGGCGCGTCTGTACGAGGTGGAAACGAGCGCTAGGTATCTTTCCGCCGCGACTGGGGCCGGGGACTGGTTGAGGAAACATACGGTGGATGAGAGTGTCAAGATTGTCGACGAAGATGGCGTTAATGGTGAGACGTGCTCTGTCAATGCCGGTACTTTCACGTACAATACCGGTAAGTCCCTCCACGACAGCGTCGAAAACACGGCTAACAAGATCAGGCGTCTTTATCGGCGCTCTAACCTCCCTCTACAAATCCACCAACTCCGCCGCCTACCTGCAAGAAGCCGAAGAGGCCGCCGCAGCAGCAATGGAAACTACACTCTGGACCGACGGTAATGGCATGATTACGGAGGCTCGAGGCGCAACGTCCAACAATGACGGTATCGGGTTCCGCTGTAACTCCCCCCCACCAAACACACCCCACTTTTCTCCACATAACTAAACTCTCCTAGCCATCCTCCTCCGCAACCTCGCAAACCTATACACTGTCTCCGGTGTCTCATCCGATATCAAGCAAGAGATTCACGGTTTCGTAAACACAAACTACAACAGCGTGTACAACAAAGCCCGTCAGGGAGATGATTACGATGCGAACTGGTTCGGACCGTTCACGCAGGAAACGACGCACGGTCAGCTTGCGGCTGTGGATTTGTTGGTTGCGGGGGTGGTTGTAAATTAAACTTCAGCTTAGAGTCTCGGTGTATTATTATTGGGCCCGGTTATAGAGTGGATACCACGCAGTAGATGTAGGAGTCTGTGGCGCGTTTCAGGATGTTCATATAGCTGGGGATGCTATGGACCCACGTGGTTTGCACATTTACGATGAAACCAACAGGGGTTAATTGCGAACCCTAACCCGAACAACACTACATTTTTTTATTGCGCGCGGTAAATTGTGTGGTAGTTGATTGGGTATTAGAGGAAGACATTTGTTTGGTGCTATAAGACGACCTGCCTCGCTGTGTCAGGATACGAGGATTTAAGTGGTAACTGGATGTCCTAAGGTCTTGACTGGACTTTGAGACGTGAAAAGGGAATGTACTAGTACAAAGGACAAGTATTGGACTGTAATTTCCTCTACGCTTTTTGCACTTTGCTGGTCTATAAGATGTGACTCGATACAGATTGTGGGTGATTGTAAAGTGCAAAGGTGCAAACTTGATACAACAAAACTTGATACAAGACGCCACCAACCAAACGACACCAATGCTCCGTATTGCGGTATCCAACCAAAGCACCTAGAGTTATTTTGATATCTCCTCCCCTTCACTCTCTTGAACCTTGCCATCCGTTTAACAATAACCACCGTCGCTTTCCTTCATAACCGAGCATCTTGAGCCGACATACCGTTCTTCCTTTAATCTTTGATGTAGAAACTCCTCTACACCAAAATCTTGATCAAAATGAAGCTTAGAAATATGTTATTAAATACCCACCATTCAAATTGAGAAGGCTCATAATGCAACATAAGAACCGCCTCAAATAGGCTTCCCAGACCTACTCCCTCTCCCACCCTCATCCACCCACAGCCTAGCCGTCACTAGAGCTTCCCTGCCCATTGTCCGAGAGTATGTCTCTTATGCATTTACCTTAAATCTTCTTGATACCCCAAAATTCATTTCCGCCTTTTGTCAGTCTTGCCAAGAACTTCCTTCGGCTTCTTCTCCACATGCTGTCTACTGACTGACCTCAGAATCTGATGTGTCTTCGAGAAGTCCAACTAAATCCTGTCCTCCAATGCTTTCAGGCCTTCGAGTGGTCACCATTTCGGCCAAACTTGCCTTGATTTCATAACCCTTTGACTGAATGTTTGTCCATAGTAAGAATACATTGTCTCCAACCTCGATGTCTTTGTTGAAATAGTGATGCTAGAGAAACTTGATTGTATATTATCTAAGAGTGCCACAAGGCCATATATATATGAGTACAAGTGTGAATGCGTGCGTACGCATCTATGTATAGACCCTTCAGGCCGGCAGCAATCTCCGGTCATACGAGACTCACCTCCGGCCATACGAGACTCATCTCCGGCCACAAAAGACAGAGACCTATCATGCAATAGTCTTCACGGCTTGGCCAAGCACCGTCGTTACAGTAGTCTGCTCTTCGGGTTTGTGTGAATGACTAAGGACCTGACGGAAAGAGGTTCCTATTGCTGTAATACGGTAGTTTCGATACAATGACCACTGCCGTAATATCATTTGTGCAGTAGGGATAGTCCTGGGTCGCTCACTCATACCTTAGTAATTGTGGCGTCGTAGTGATTCTGCAAACACCCTCAGCCATAGGGTCGGCCAGTCTCCTGGTCGTGAATATCCAACCGGGGAGGTGATCGTATTTCTTTGATCCAGAGCTTGAGCGTACCTAGAATCACAAAGTTCGTTTAAATGGGAATGGATCCCCGGGTGAACTTTGGTGCTCGTAACACCAGCCTCAGTCGTCCAGTGCATGCGAGCTAGCCACGGAGTTACCTCGCCTGTTACTCGGACCGATAGAATCCACAGGGGACCTTCGGGGGTAGGGTGCTGAAAGATTATACATGAGTCCGTTCCGACAAAGCCAGGGCCTAGGCGAGAATCCTAACAGAGATCGAAGAGTTGAAGCCACCGCTTTTCCCAGTATTCATTGCCTTGCTCGGCAGGTATGTCGGAGATGTCAACGGGGGCGAAGAAGTGAAGTGCCGGGTATAGATAGAGTTTGAGGGTGATGTAGTAAGAAAGGATGGTACAGGAACAAGTACAGTCCGCGACTGATTATTCCTTGGGATCTAGAGCTGAGAGTTAGATCTGTAAATACTTCTCGGGCCGGGGTAGGAGGAATTGAGCGGGCTAAGACGAGACCACTTTCTGCTATGGCCAGCTATGATCATAACGAGTGTGGGGTGATGTGATGTTGTGTTAATGAGTCGGGAAAGGAAGCGAAAGTCGGCAATGTAAATACCACAACTCAGATCTTTTCTGACGATAGCAAAGTCACGCTTCCAGTCTGACAGACTACCGTTCCCCACTCTTCAATCCTCGCTTTCTCACCCTTCGGCAACACAATTCAAGCACACCGTCAACCTTCTATCCAACCATCCCCCAATCTCATAATTAACAAACACCCTAATCATGCCGCGCAAAACTCTCGCTCCAAAAAGTTCGAGACGCTCCAGCGTCGCAACCAACAAAGCTGCCAGCAACATCCGCCGTAATTATTTTTTCCTTGACCATTACTTAACAAACTAACCTTCGGCCCCAGCCGGCGACCCTGCTCCCGCAAAACGTCGTAAACTCCGCTTCCAGAAGGGCCGCAAAGCACTCAAAGAAATCCGATTGTACCAGTCCAGCACAGAGCTGCTTATTCCCAAGCTCCCATTCGCACGCCTTGTACATCCCCCTCTTCTCTTCTATTCTATCAACTGACCCGTCTAGATCCGAGAGGTTGCTGAATCGTTTACTGGAGCCCAACACCTGGGCTTTGGAGGCGATGGGTTTCATGGGCTGAGGTTCCAGTCACATGCATTGTTAGCGCTCCAGGAGGCAGCAGAGGCGTATTTGGTGCATCTTTTTGACGATGCGAATCTTCTTGCTATTCACGCTAGGAGGGTTACGATAATGCAGAAGGATATACAGCTAGCTAGGAGAATTCGGGGGGCTTGGGGCGGACTCGGCTAAGTGAGGTACAAGCGGGGGCCATGCTCGAAATATCGGATTACTGTTATGTCTTACATTCTAGTGGAAAGCCATGGTGAATGATGGAGGTAATGGATGCAGAGTGGCGGGAATTGTCTGAAGGTTTTAGAAAACCAAGAATCAAAAGGTTTGGGGCGTTTTTTTGTTCTTCTTTTCACTTGTCTACTGCTGGCTATCAATTGGCCAGGTTCTCTCTAACGTAATGTTATCTTGCTTGAGTTTGTGGTAAGTATTAGTGTTGAATCTGGTTTGGAAGAGGTACTGTCATGACTATAGCTTCTTTATGAGCTAGATGTATTGATGATACTATGCACGGGTGTTGCAATAGTGAGAGAGAAGCATAGTGGCTTAGTAGTCTATCTATGTGGGAGCTTGTATGCTCTTATATATGACATTCAGAGTATGCCTTATACGCATGCATGCGCACTCAGCTGAGATGATCCATAAGCCAAACAAAGCGCGGCGATCCATATATGCAACGTCGAGTGTTGCATGTGTACCTGCATCGCGAGGCTCACTGCTCAGGTCCGTTTGATATGCAGTTGGTGTATGAAGATATGCCTCAGGAGAGCGGCTCGTATCAGTGCAGAGCGGCTCATATCAGTACAAACGGATGAGCAAACGGAGATAGATATGGAGACGAATATGGCTGTGAATATGGGAGACAAGTCTGTATATATACGGGCCTTCTGGCCTTGAGGGATCAGTCAATCAACAAGTCTAAGAAGCATCCAAAGTAACATCGAGTAAAGAATGAGATAAGAGTGAGAAATCATGACTCAATGGATCAGATAAGCAAAAGAAAGAACTAGTCTAGACGATACTGGGTTGGCGCGCCGCAGGGTAGAGTGTCATCTCTCGCCTTTGCAACTTTACCTTGATTTAGATACACTTCACATATATAGATTTATTGGATATGATGAGTCCTTTACTTAGGCTTGCTTTCTGCATTTGCATCTTTCATTTATTATGTCGCTCACTCGGCATTGTCATGTCCATCTCTCCACGTACGCATCCGTACGTTGAGATCGTGCAACGAGTAATCAACTGACGTCGTCGAGCCGCTACAACCACAGTCACCCATAATCGCCGCTCCTATCTCAGCGTTTCTTTCATCTCCTACCTTTAATCTAATACCTACTTCATCAGACCAAGGACACTTGCTTCCAAGTCTAGACTTTGCGTTCCGGGAAATACTACTCGCAATCACCTTCTTAGTTGGAATATCATCCAGGGGTTGGAGGAAGACATAGGCCAACAAATTATGCCACACCACTGAGATGAGATAATGCATGGTCTTGTGGAGGCTAGTACTCGATAGTAAGGTACAGCACTAATGTTTGATAGTCACTGTGGGAACCCGTGGCATAGTCACTTCGCTACAACTTCAGGATAGTGCCTTGCTATCAAGTCTTTAAGACATTATAGTTATAGTAGACGTTGGAGATGGAATACTTACTGCTACTGCTCTGGGTGTGTTTGCTAAATGAGGTTTATCCATCCATTTCCCTTCGTTGAACTACTACCGTCTGATGTTAATATTCTTAGGGTCACTAGAATCTATACGAAGTGCATCATGTATGTGTGGTGCGGTTCCGAGCTCGGATTATACCGGACCAGTTCAGACGAAGAGGCGGTGACGAGCTTTACCGACTTACCAAAGAATATCTCAGTACCGCCTACAACGAACCCGACAGCCGAATGTTTCGCTCGATAGGATATTTGAACCAGTGTCCGGAAGTGGCCAGTCCGTGATTGTAAGAGCATGATGGGGACAGGAGTTGGAGAGGAAGCTTCTGGCATCTGAGGAAAGTGTATGGCGTTGGAGGAGACTCTTTCAGGACTACCGGGATGATATCGACCCAAGACGGCTTGGTACAGTGGAGGATACCGCGGCGAACACCATAATCGCGACCCTACCGCACTTGGTGTTCCAGAATGTATCACTTTTCGGGTACGGTTCTCCCGGGCGGTGTCGATTGAGGTTCGCTGTTAGAGAAATACCACGGGAGGGTTCTATAAAGTGTGAAATGGATGGATCAACTAGTACAAAGACATGGTAGTATCACAAATTCATACCCCAACTTAGCATCCAATATCGAAGTTGAAAAGATGATCGCTCAACGTAGGTAGCCCCGACAATTGGGATTCATGGCGTCGCGTGAGCTCTGGAAGACCTACGGAGACGAATACAGGTGTATATACCTGCCAAGGCTTATGCAGATTCTATTGATTAATGTGGCCGCCAGCGATCGAAGTTTCACCTGCCAAGGGGGTTGCTCCAACCAAAAATGTGCCAAAGCGCGCACGGGAATACATGGTTAAGGAGAGGAGGTGTGTGTGCTGAACTTTCTCGGTGGGGGTAGTCGCTCAGTGTTGTGGCCGGCGGAGGTAATACACGTTGCTTTGATAGTGGGTTGAGAAAATACGGAGTAAAAGACTTGGGCTTTATGAGTGAGTCAAATTCGTTGGTAAGTTGTTTACGTGGATTGAGTTGGTCATTGTATTGTCAGTTGCCTGTGTTTTCGGCGGTTATCGTGAATTGGGTTACAGTCGAACATGTTATGTTGGTCGGTTTAGTTGCTGAATCTTGACGGCGGTTTTTCTCCGATTACACTGGACAACTGGCGGAACGAGAAAGCTATTCTACACAATATATACTAAATTGAAGTTAACGGTGACAGGATTAAACGCCTGTCCACCTCGAAGATGCACAACCCAATGAACTCTCATCACTTGAATCTGCGATAGCAGCTAGTGTTACTTACGGAAAGAACCGTATGCCCGAATATTTAATGTACCGATGAGAGACAAGAAAGAACCGCAAGACAATTTACAGTGTGTATGTATGTGAGCAACAACCAGTCTTAAGTACAAGTGCACCTTTATGTGCAACATCCAACATCTTCGCTGATCTTTCCTTTAAGCCCACTGAAGGGATTTTCTTTCGGTACGAGGTGGAGTTGAAAATGATCTTATTGAATGGCGCCAAAGAGATGACTGGGCGTATATTAACTGTTTTGGGGGAGTTCAGGATGAAACAGGAATGAAGGTCAAGATGAATGGCATTTTATATCTTTGAACTAGTAAAGCTCCTTACGAAACTATCAAAAAGTTTATATCAAGGCCACCAACCGTATACCCATATTCATATGCTCCCACACACGCTATTTTATAACCACCGGTATTCCACATCAATAATGTCCGCATCCTGGCGCACGCACATAATCCGCGACATCTCCAACGTCCGCCACAACCTCCCCATCCTCCTCCACGAAGAATCCGAAGACCTCCGCGAAGAGATCCAACAACTCAAGCAGCTCCTCCGCGACATCGATTCCTACCACCAATTCTTCGGCCAAGATATGCTTGCGGATGCGCAGCACATGGATGAAACCCTAGACCGCATGTCCCACTTCCTCGCCTCCTTCCCTGGTGTGACACCCGAGGGGAGGGAAAATGTGTTCAAAAACTCCGAGGTGTGTACGTGGGAGGTGTTGATTATGAAGGATGATGACGAGGAGTGGACGTGTGAGTTTGAGGTGATGGTAGAGGGGAGGTTGAAGAAGGTTATGGATGAGTTTGAGGTTTTTTGGGGGTTATACCAAGAGGCGGAGAGGGAGCTGGAGGGGTTGAGGAGGTTGGCGATTAAGGCAAGGTGGGAGGAGGTTGGGCTGAAAAGGTGATATTCAGTGTTGCTGATTGGGGACATCTAGGTTATATTGATTGGTTTGAGCAGGACTCCAGGAAATAGAAATATATATTGATTGGTTTGAGCAGGACTCCAGGAAATAGAAATATATATTTATCGGACTCAGGATCTGAAAAAACATCGGGAAATGTTCTTTTCGAAAGTGGCGTTGGACGGTTCATGACAAAATATCTGCTGGCGAGAATCAAATCAATTGGTATATCTTGATCTCGTAGTGAGCTCGCGGCTACTCACTGTCGGATTCAACCGAGGAGCTCCTCAGCGTTATGGCCACAAATTGTCATGCCACTATGCCATCTGAGGAGCTCCGATGCCGGTAATACAGTCACTATTTATAAACATATACTCGGGGGCTTTTCAGGTATCCGGACACCCGACTCGTAGAAAAACTAGGTACGAAACCCTAACCCCAACATTTAGCATAGGATAGAGTAGGGTTAGTTCAGGTGTTCTCATACTTGATTTTGCGACGAGAAGGGCTTTCCAGATACTTGAAAACCCGCCGAGGAATGTCCTCCACGTCACAGTCCCACTCGCATCCGGTTTATCGGCCCAAAAATTCTATAGTAAAGAATAAGAGCGAAGACACGGTAAGAAAAAAGAGTCATACACGATTAAAAGTGGTATTCCTTACACGGTGATACGGTTGTGTGAAGCATTGTCAATGTTCACTAATTCACAGTCACTGCCCCTACAACCCGAAGATTCAAAACGAAATCTTGAATCTGTATGAAGAAATTCTCGCATGTAGTCTTAGCTACCCATTTCGTTGGGGGTCAAACGTACATAATTTCAGGTTTTCAACATACCGCTGTCTAGGGTTCACCACGCCGTTCAGTCCCAAGGCTTGAGTGCAACAATCACTGCCCTCCAGGTGTCAGGTCTTGCCCTTCAAAGACCCATAGTATTATAACCTAATTGCATGCCCATAAAACCCTGAGCTCAACCACCCTTGACTTTACAACTACATTTCTCGCGCCTTCCACCTTTCATCTTTGATATCAATTCTACTAAGCTCATCGCATCAACTATGTACAACACCGGCACCCGCAATCACTTGGATGCCATCTCCAAAGGCTACCAAGAGAAGATGGATGTCCGTTTCGGCAGTGATGCGCAGGGCCAGACCGCGTTTAATCCCAAGGATCGGATGCAGGAGTATAAGCTGCAGTACGGAGACTCCAAACAGTCTTCGGCACAGGAAAAACCCGAGGAGGCTGTGAGACATTGGAAGCTTGCCAAGTTGATTACGTCTTCAGATTATATTGAGTGTATGCTGACAGCTAGAGTAGATAGGTGTCGATTGCTCATGTGGTGGTATTCATAATAGGCAGCAATCGTGTAGAATTACCTGCGGTTTTGTTGTTTTGGTTGTGGCCACATGGCTAATATATCGTTCGGTTGTTTTGCTTATCGAAATCCACAATTGGGATATTGTACATTTCCATACACAGCGGCATAAGTAATACAGTTTTATACTCCTCAATTTTTGGTGTTCTGAGCTCGCAAGATGAACGTGCTGAAATTCTTCGCAGAAGCCTTTCTGTAGATATGTGTAACCGACGGGCTAAGATGTTGCTGTATTAAGCTACCCAGATGATTATTTCAAGGTTTGTTCTCTATTTAGGCTGATGCTAGTGGTAGGAATCTCAAACTAATATCCACCTGGTCCCACCAATAACGCACTCTGGATCCATTCAACAGCGTCGGATAGATAAGGCAAAGATTGCCTCGAATCCGGGCGATGACCAACGATTCCCCATGGTAAAATAGGTATCTAGAAGAACGGGTAACTAGAAATAGAACTGTCGATGCGTGGGCACATGAATGTTGAAACGGAAGGTGAAGTTGTCTCTTGCATAGTCGCCAGAGCTTTATTCGCCCTAATTAAACTTGTGCGCGAAGTAAGGAGAGGCTGGAGTTCGTGAGCCAAACAAAGGTTGTAGAGCTATAAACAAACTAGTGCGAGCAACAAACTCTAATTCCCCGATATAACCAAGGCAGACACATACTATAATATCCGAAGGCCCCGTGGTGTAATGGCTTGCACGCTGGGGGATATAGTTGAGATTTAACTTGCTATTTAGAGTTTATATCTGAAGTATATTTAAGAGGTCGCAGTTCGAATCTGTGCAGGGCCGTTTCTTTTTTGTTTTTGCGAGGGAGAGATCTGGTCTTCTTGTGATGTCAGTTCTTGATTCTCCCGTGCCTGTATATGTTTCTCTCATCTACTCGGTTTCTCTGGGCTCTTGCAGTCTCGTCAGTTCAGTAATGTGTCGCGCATGTATTTGGTTGTGAGTTCTTGTCGTCTGGCTCCCGCGTTCGTCTAGTGTTATTTTTCTGGGTTTGTTCAGGGTTCTCGTCAGCCTCTGGCCTAGCGTCGGGGAGGTCTGTTTATGGATAGTTAGCTAGTCGTATTCTGAAGAGAGAAGCTGAAAAATTGGGGGTTTGGCCTCGGTTAAACGCTCATGTAACGAGTCGCTGCCCAGTGCCTACATGTGGTCGCCGACGGTACTGAGGGTACACAAAAGATGCTGTGGTGAAGAGGCGGTGATTGTCGACGATAAGAGTAAATGAATCAGATGCTGCTGGAACGAACATAGAAGATGGGCGAGACTGCCAGATTGTGCATGTGATTGCCATGCAAACCGGTTGCACTTTGTGTTGTTCAATGCATCACCTCCGAGTCTTTATTCACCCCACCCGCACCATCACCATCACACCTTCATTAACACCGCCCTCATTTGCTAAATTCCCAAACTTAAAAGGCTTATTTGCCCCGATTTGAACTACGATGCCTCGCCCCAACAAACCTATCCCCTCGTTCTCAGCTATCACCTCCACATCCTTACCCCGCCGTCCCACACTACAGAAGAAGTCCCGGAATCTCAAGATTGCGGTACCTGACGCCGGAAAGAAACTCCCCAACGACGATACTACAAAGTCGAATGCAACTGGGGCTAAAAACGTCGTTGCCTCCTCTACTTGCAAACAGCCGGAGATGAACACTACGGATCAAAAATGGGATGTAGAACGTCTTCTAGCCCGGCGCGAGAAGGATGGGGTCACGCAGTGGTGCGTGAAATGGGAGGGGTATAAGAAGGCTACTTGGGAGCCTGAGGCTCTCTTGCGTAATGATTTGGAAGAGGGGGGGTATTGGGCGTATTTGATTGAGGAGCTTGAGGGGAAGGAGGAGTGAGGGCTGCTACCTTTACTAATTGTTTCAAGCTGCGTTTGACAAGTTGATATGGAGATTGATTATGGTTTTGGAGATTCCAGGAGAAACGGTAGACGCTTTTGCTAATGCTTATAGTTGACATTAGTCGTTTAGTGAGAGGATATGGAAGTGGATGATTGCTACTATTGTTGTTTTTACTGCTTGGAGGATATATCTGTTGATGAAAGCTTCGGTGATGAAAGCTTGGGTGATGAAAGCTTGGGTGATGAAGGTTATTTGAGGGCGGATAGTGAAGCTGGCGGTTGCTATGGTTTGTTCTTGATACCTTTTCTTACACTCGAAATGTCGATTGCGTTGAACGCTCATTGTACTCAATCACGCCTTGTCCTACTGCCCTCATAACTACAATGAGTGAAGGCAAGCTGAGATCTTTGTCCTCGGAACGGCCAAAGTCGAGTGAGAAATGTGATTGATTGTCATACGCCCCATGACAATTGCCCAACATTCACATCATGAAAGAACAACACCTGAAAGAACAACTTCACTCCATATATTCTCTCGAGTCTCAACCCCACTAGAGTTAGACCCACAATGTCTTTCAGCATGATCAATACAAAAGCATCTCCTCTCCCACACCCGATCGAACTTGCGCCCTACAACCATTACCTAGCAACAATCCAATCAGCTTCTCCCGTTCCTAGCAACCAAATACCAGCTACAAAATGCCTTCAACCGTCGATCCTACCTGCCTCCCCGATTATATCCCCAGCTCTGATCCCTCACCTCCAGGATACCAGTACTTTGACGCCGTCTGTACTTGCTTCACGAAGTCGTCGCCCCACACTCCAGCGTCTCACGCCCCCACGCGCAGCCCAGTGCGCTCTGGCCGTCTGAGTACCCGCTCAGGGGTTGAGTACATTCATGGGCAAAGTTATGCCGACAACGCTCCACCGGGAGACAAACCGCGGCATGCGGATACCGAGGCGTTTGTGGGATATGTTGAAACTAAGCATCGCGATCATGATAAGAAGCAGGGTGGGAAGGGTGTCAGGTTTTCGAGCTCATCTTCTGCGTACGAGTGCCATCGTGAGTCGAGAAAGGTGAATGGAAAGACCTGGACGAGTTGCTTGAAGGTTACGGTTGAGGTTAAGGATGTTGAAAAGGAGATGAAGCAGGGAAAGAAAGAGGAGAAAGAGAAGAGAGAGAAGAGGGAGAAGAAGGAAAAGAAGGAAAAGAAGGAGAAGAGGGAGAAGAGGGAGAAGAAGGAGAAGGAAACGAAGGAGAATAGAAGGTGAGGGTGTGGCTACTTGGAGAATTGGGAGATACGGGTGGCTTCTGTATGGAAGTTTGGTTAAAATCACTGGCGATAATCTCTGTACTGAAATAAAGATGCAGTATAGGATGCCTGAAATTTCAGTCGTCCGAGGCTTCAAGTAGTTGATGAGCTGCGTATTGTGTGAGGATGGAATTTACTTTGAAGCTACGGGGTAAGCTCAAGCCTCCAATGATAGAGTTGGCATGCGGTAGGACTGTGGAGCTTCTTCATTTGGTCTACTAGCGTTTCAGCACCCATTGAAAGCTTTACAGCCTCGGACAATTTTTGCGGCTGCAGATGTATACCCGATCATGCGCATCTTCTTCAGTAGGTTGGAAGTACTCGAGGTTCAGAACACCAAAGTTGTGTTGCCATTGCTAGGTGGGAAGATGTAGATAATAATGCAAGCTGCACTTTGGTGACTGGTTACTTGCATTTTATATCTGGGATCGTGACGCAAAGCAAGATGTGTACTTACAATAGATCTAGACTCGAGAGGTGTGCATCCCTTGTGGGAAACAGTATTTAGAATCTGGGGCTCTAGTGTGTGTGCCTTTCCATTTTTTTGGATCTAGGGCTAAATGTGCCATGCTGACAATGTACTTATAGTAGCGATCGTACAAACTACTTGGCTACTCTGTCTTTCACTTTATCACAGCTCCAGAATACCACACACCTCACGAACATCACATTTTCAATACTTGGTCATACGAGAAGCACTAGCAACCCATGCCCTCATCTCAGCAACACCTCAACATAATCCACGCCCAGCTAGAGCTGCTAAAAGAACTGGAAGAAAGCACCGAACAAGCCTTCCTCGCTGTCCAGAAAAAGGTCACAGCTATGGGGATCAACAGGACTATGCAGTCCGACCAAGAGGAACGCTACAAAAGGTTGATTACCATGCTTGAGGAGCTAGTGTTGGAAGAGGGTGGGTGGCATACGGTTAGTTGTACGGACTTGGAGGATGAGGAGAGGCTAGTGGGGGTTGAAGTTCTTGATGACGATGATGGAGACACGGTGGGGGATGGGACAGATGATGGGACGAGAGATAGGAGGGGAGAGGAAGATGTATCCGCTGTGTCGACCGATGGGAACTAAATTGGTATGTCCTTCAACGCCCCTTCTGGACACAGAGAACTAATTCGAGTTGGCATACATTATTTTAGGATACTGTCGACTCATACTTTCGGGGAGCGACTAAAACATGAAAAAACGAGGGGATATGGGGTCCTGTCATACTCTAATTAGAGTGCATACAGTATGAATAAAACAAAACAAACAAACATGAAAAAACGGGGTATTTTATAAAGCGGATTGCAGCAGTTTGAAGTTACTAACCATCAAGACACCGTTCCCCAACCGTTCCGTAACCTTTCCAAATGATTTTCAAACAATTTGACAACCATTCCATAGGATAAACGAGATAGTCAGTCAAAAAAACACCCCACTTTTTCAAGTAGTATCGAGTCGTTATGCAAACAGATTTGTCTGAATTTGGACATACTATACTGTTTCCATCACTCCGCACATTTTAGTACGGCCCATATCTCATTGCCTCTATGCTATTCTCGTGCAAGGTTTCCATCCCCATCCATCAGTGAATCTAGTAGCCAACAGAACGTCGGCCGAATCGTGCATACATAGACCCCTCCCTTCCTCCTACCAGTCAGTACCATCTCTCCTCCATACCACATGTCCAACCATTCTCAAGTCAACATGTCATCTTCTCTCGACCAGCATCTTTCCGAGTTGTCTCTAGGCAGCCTTCAGGCCTCACGTTGGGCCGATCCTACCCCGATTAACGACCCTCCTCGTTATGCGAGTATGAATACTGCCGCACAAGATAACGCTCAAACGGTCACCACCTCGTGTGAGAAAACACCTAGATCGTTTTTGGATCCGATTCAATCCTCGCATTGGACTACAATGTCGTCGAAAGCCCCCGAGCAGTCGCAAAGTCAGCCTCCCGAGAATGTACCAAAGAAGTCTACGGGATGGTCTCAAGCAGCCATGAATTCGGTCTTTACTTCGACTTGGCCAAGTCCTGCTCCCGAACAGCCACAAAGTATGACGGTTTCCCTTCGTACGACCGCACAGACAATGGCGTCGGATCCTCCTGCACTGTCGATCAATGCTTCACGATGGGCCGATCCTGTTCCCGAACAGCCGCAAGATCCGCCTTGCACGATCGCTCCTGAGCAAGTGCCTAGGGAGTCAACAAAGTGGCCTCAAGCATCGATGAATACGATCTTTGCTTCTAATTGGCCAAGTCGTGCTCCTGAACAGCCGCTGCAAAGTAAGCCGGCTTCGCTGCATGGATCGCCGCCCGAACAAGTCCCCGAGAAGACTCCTGAGAAGGTAGTGTTCTCTGATTGTTGAACTGAACGAAGCTAACTTAAAGTATCTGAGTAGGGAAGTATGGAATGGTATCTTTCGCAAGGCCTGAATGATTCGAAGTGGGCTCCACAAAATTTGAAGAGATGGTGAGTTTATGATTTGAAGCTCCCCCTGTGATGAAGCATACTAACGGTTACTTAAGACTTTAGAGACTAGGGTGTTTTTTAGAGGGGCTTGTTTTGTTCCTGACACTTTTTTAGAGAGGTTTTAAAGGGTGCTACTCTAGTTGATAGAGTATTGTGCAATCTGTTCCGTTAATTCACATCATCGCAGGCCCTCAAAGTGACAAGGGAAGCTCCCAATATCATTGACTTGCTTAAGAATAAGAAAACGGATGAGAACGGGAAGAGATCACATACCAACTTATTTCAGCCAACCTACAGATGTCAACGTGTCGACACCTCCATAAAACCTGACGTTACGTCCTCAGTAAAACAGACTCAGAAAGTTCAAGGGCTGTTAGCTAAATGGATGATGTTATGCAAAGTGTCTCTGAGATGTGAGTAAGTCGTGGTGAATGCGGGCGAGCGTTCCATTGTACCTACTTCGTTGCATTTCATACTCCAAACCGTCACTTGACCGCTGAACAAGGCAGTATTGATCACCAGCTCCTGTGTCTAAATGTCCTCACCTTCATCCTACTTTACTAAGGTTTTTCTGTTCACCCTCAACATCATACAAACACCATAACTACCTCCATCCTGATTTCGACTCCTCACCTAGGTCTACTTGCTGATATCAAAAGTATCCGGACACCCTATTTCAGGCAATAATCCGAGACGTTGCCTTAAATAGCCAACTGTTTTGGGTATAATAAGGTCATGTAGGGAAGTGTTGTACAGACTTATTTTATTTTTATGAAGAGAAATCTAATCTGATCATTCTCAGACGATCCGGTTACTTTTGATATCGGAGAGGACTCTCATCTAACATGGGCCTGAGAGGTTTCTGACCGGCGCCTTCTCTTGCTTACTCCGGCATATTCTTCAGATGACGGATTCTAAATTACCGAATGAATCTTTGAGGAGTCTATACAGGCCCTACGAACCTGAAGTGTCACTACATCTGAGGAGTGTTGAGTGCATGTTTGAGCTGTTTTGAGAGACTATTACAAGTGCGCTTTTCATACGGGACATTCTTTGTTAAAGCATAGGTATACTGAAGTTGAGGCTTAAATTTCTCGATATCCTAATCGACGCATAAAGTACCGGTGTTAATCTATTGATGGTTTGATCTCTGGTTGAGTGATCCGCTTCGGCATCTCCTTCCGCTGCCTCCTAAAACTCTACCAAGCTGTTCGCGTTAAACCGACTGAATAGTGGTGGAAGTATGGCCAACAAACGCAAGTTGAGCATTTGAAGCTTCCCGTCCAGTCTTCCATCCGGCCACATGATGTATCTACTACACACCGAGAGATACTACTGTACAACGGTCATCCGAGAAAAAGAGCAACAAACGTTACCAATGATACTTTCCGGTATACATCTCACAATTTGCTTCGTTAACCAAGAGGGTTGATCATCATTCATATGGGCTGTGCGCATAGTAAAAATCTAGGCATAATAACGCGTACTGACCTCGAGCTGTCTCGTTATATTGGGCCTTCCACTTGCCGATGTTGCAGCTGATCTGATTCTGGAATCTGCATTGTCAGCTTTAGGGATGGAAAGTCCGCCCGCCTGCCCGTCCTACGGGTGACCACGATGCCGTTCAGACCAGGCCATATCTTTTGCTTACCTGGACCCTCTAGGGTAGCTATCGAAATGACTAGGCACCTATGGGGGTGGATGCGGTGCCCGTCCGGATATCTCTGGAAGCTCGAAGGGTATTTCACAGGCGTTTTTGCCAATGTGAGTTGTACCGAGATGGCTGACCTGGGTTTTTCTGCGCTTACGGCAGACTGTCGATTGCACACAGCTCTCTGGATATCCAGCTCAGTTGCTCCGGAGGGAACATGCCTAGTAGTAGAATAGTACGTCCCGATGACTCCTACTCTAGCCGCCCACCGGAGACTGTAGGCACCTGTAAGTATTTTATCTTAACAATGAATGGCTGGTCTATCTGGGACATGATTTTATAGCCATGATATTTGCAGACTCGTTTTGGCAAGCTATCGGACGCTCGGCATGGACTTTTACCACCCCTGGTCAGGTTCTTATCGCGCTTGCTTTGGGTTACCGTATTTATTGACTTAAGAGGTTCACCCCCTATTCGGCTAGCGTGTTTTAATAATCTTCATTTGGCTAATAACTTGCCATAAAAACTAGTTTTTAAGTCCGTACACTTTTTAATTTTCGTAGAAAAATTACCAAATTTCCCTAAGTTGGTAATTTAAATTGCACTAACCTCATTTGGAGTGTATATCTTAAGTGAATAAATACGGTATCACATGCGTATTATCTTAGCTCTCTTTAATCCCCAAGCTAGTCATTTGGTCCTCCTATGCAAATAAAATCGGACATTCTTAGACGGCCGTTTGTTCAGCTCTTGTTACAGCATGTGGTAGTGCGTGCTCCAGCGTTTCTTTGATGATATTCTAACCACATTCGGTTAGCGCTCCCGCTCAGTGAAAGCATTACTGGAGAGGCTTTTGCCTTGTCAACACATCCAACAACTCGCAACATCTTTGTTCATATTTTGTCTTCCCTTTGAACCAGCTGGTGTACCAGCGAATACAAATTTACAGCACGCCCCGGATTACGATACACCACGGTTTGATCGGACCCTCTAGGCCCGAACACACGGAACGGTTTTAAAGATATGTCCCGGAACCGCGGCATACTTTAATGTCACGATATAGTTCGGTAGCAAGTTTGGTGAGGGATGATCCATTGGGCAGGTGGTACCGGAGGCTGTAATTTGCCAAATTTTATCACTCAACATGCATCCCCGACCAAGCCTAGCGTTTATCGCACCCGGATTACTTGGGTATACCCATTTAGTCCTCGAGATCTCTACCGTGCGTTGGAACCATATTATATACTGGCTAAGTTCTCTATCTTTCGCTAACGAATGTACAGGAACTGGTTTATCTTAATGGGAATAACAATCACTGCCGACGGGAAGAAGACGACGTTTGAGGCCATGTCAGATATAGGATTAGTTTCATGGGTTTGGATTGGAGGATTATAATGGTGGTGACAAGCAAATAAATATCATCTCAGTCTTGACAACTAATACCGTAGGACAACAATCCGAAATTGCCAGGTCGCCTTTAACCTGCACGCTCTAAGGAACTACCTGGAATTATTGCCGCTAGAAGCCCCGGATCCGTCAAGCATTACACAATTGACAAACACTGCCGCTCTTTACAATACATCCCACATCTCGTTCATAATCAACACGGACATGCTTCCCTCTTTCTTTACTTTGTCTCTGAAAACAGTCAAAGATGATTACAGGCTGCTTCAACAGAGTGGCAAGGCTAAGATTGGAACTTTCATACAAAACAATTTTGGTTATAAATCTTTCTGCTCTACAGCGTGTGTAGGGATGGGTTCCAGGTTAGCGATGCGAAGCTTAGGTTTAAGAAAGTTTTTTAGTTAACGAGAAAAAGGTGTGGGAGGGTGCAGAATGTGGTTGATTCCGATTTTCCTCGAATACAGTCTGTGGCCACTTTCATATGCGTACCACTTGGCATTAGGAATTTTACAGTTGAATTCTCATCTTCTTGCATCATTGAAAACTTTCTTTATGTTTTCTTTGATGGTGTATTCCGGGACCGGAAGTATGTGGCTTCCTCCGTCACTGTTCCGTTCGATTGACCGGGTATAGTACATACGACAGGATACAATAACAATTAGTGCACCTTCAACTGCAGGGACCGTAGAGACTGCAGGTTGGAACCATACTCTCACCTCCCGTTTTCACGCTCAATGAAGTCTACTACCGTTTCCAGCTCTGCATCACACCTGGAGGCCCCTTGCATATCTCTGGTATTTCGGAAAACTGGCGGTGTAGCACAACGTTTGGTTATTCGCTTAATGGGGTGCAAAGCACTGAATTGGGAAATAGTAGAGCAGAATATCAGGCCGGGGGTGTCAAATTAGGAGCTATGGCGAGCTGAATCAGAGACGGATGGTCGGTGTAACGGGATACGCCTGTCATTACATCAAACTCTTTCACTGTTTCATGATTTACAGTAACACTGGTAACACATATCCTAAGGGTTTTCTGTGCCGGCACGGGATGTAGCGTGCCTTCTGCTAAAACCCAACGGGACAACGCAAGCAACCGAGATATTTTTCTTCGTATAGCATATATTGGCGAGACCAAGAGGTTCCCAAATCCTAGACCTAGTTCGATATCGGATACTAGCAAATTAGTCGACAGTGTTTCCAGTTAGGCATCGAGAACGTTTATGATACAAGATTTATGACTAAATTGGAGATCGCTTGTTCATATGGGGGGACGTATGACTTATATCATTCCTTGATCCAGACCACGATGTCTGTTTTCGCATATCTGAAGATAGAGCAGCCGGCCGGCGCCTGGATTCTCCAGATGCAACGGCTGACGACGCGATCATGTCAGGGGTAGTGCAATTGCTCAAATAGCTGCAAACGTCGGCTGATATGTCTAACTGTCATACCAAGAGGCTAGCGGTGGTTGGGTTGAAACACTGCAGTACTGGAGGTCCACTGATGATCGAACTTTTCGAAAAGGCATTTTGTCTATGGTTTTTTTATGTGGAATTACATCTCTGAATGTGTGGAAGCTAGGATTGGGCATCTCAACAGAAGCAAAAATAGTTTCTGGCGGATTGTGTACAACAAGGCTCTGCATCTGGATGTCTAGAACGATCCCTGTAATGCATCGATAATGCAAAAATTCATCTACAGCACTTCAGAAACGTCTATAAAGCCTCCTCACTAGCCCAATAACTCTTCCTCTCTATCGTCTCACTCTACTTCAATCGAACTAATCCTACTTACATACCAACCAACCAACCAATATGCGCTTTTTTGCTATCCTCCTCGTCCCTCTGCTTGTAGCTGCCCATGCCAACCCTGCCCCCGGACGCTCTCGAGGTGGCTCCAGTTCTTCGGCAGGGTCTAAAGACTGCATAACTCAGTCGGGGGTGTCCTTCTATGCGGGCAACACCACAGACATTTCCCGCGGGATTTACAATTCGGGTGTTAACGTCAAATTGATCTGCTATCTCACCGGCCAAGCTGTCAACCAAAATACGTAAGTTTTACAGCTTAAAGGGAACACTGGTCGTAGTTAATGGTTATGAAAACAGTTACTGGGATAAAACCTGCGATGGACATTACATACCCGAATATGCCTTCGACACCAGCTGTGCTTGTGAGTTTTGTTCCAACTAGTGAATTAACTCGTTTACTAATTGCTGGAATAGATCAACTTCCGCCTTGTTAGGTGGGGTTGGAATACATCTCCGGTGGTGATTGCAGGGGTGAAGAGGTGAGCTGGGGGAGGTTTATAGTTTCTATAGGTGGACGATTCATAGCTAGGGTTTGAAATTCAAGTCATTCGTTTCCAAGGGGAGTTTGTTCCGTGGGATGTTTATTCTAGGAAGCGGTGACTGGATTGAATATCAATAGCTCCACCTAGTGGCATTGAATCAAAGCGGTTATAGTGTTTCCACCGTTCCCATTTAATATGCGATGTCGCTCTCGGTGTCGGATACGGTGAAAATTAATGATTATAGCATCCTAGAGGGAGCAAACGTGGTAGATATATGAATACATTTTATAATATCAAGTGAACGTAAAGCACTGAGGGGCTAGGAGCTATGAGTCCAAAATCTAGAGCTACATTTCCGGAAATTTCCTCACAGGAACGTACTCGGAGATATTAGAAGTCTTCGGAGTCTAGCTATAGGTTATGATACGTTCGTGCACTAGTGTTCATACCATATATCGTCATTCCAATCCATTATTACAGTCACATATATGTAGTGTTCCCAGTGTTCCGAAGCGGTTAGATCGACCGACGGGCAATCTACAAATTCGATGATCGGTCAGTGCAGTCATAGTTTGAATACCGCACTTTGGCATAGATGGACATGGGTTTATGTGGCAGATATCTACCCTGAGGAAGATATCTACAGTTTCTGAAGATATGTGGTGCTTAGAGAAGATAATGATACCGGGAGCAATCTGAAACTGGTAAAGGCTAAGATAGATTTCATAATGGTATATATGCCTCCCTGGATCCTGCGGATGAAACTTCTAGAAAAATAACACCTTTCAATATCGCACGGTAGAATGCTTGAAATCATGGGATAAAGCCGGTCTATAAAGATAGAGGAAGTTGGTCAGGCACAGGGTCCTCGTTGCACTTGAGAAGAAGCTTGCAACAAATGAGACTTAGGATTGGCATGTATGCTCTGAGTTGGGGTCGTGCGTAGTTATGGTAGGATAGAAGGTGATCGTTATGGTAGTAGTGGGTAGTAGATTTCATAGATATCTGTAGTTTGGCTAGATAAATATATATCATATCCATCAATTGATAAACGGGCAAGATGGCTATCGATGAATTCGCCCTTGGCACAGATCTGCCCAGGCCATGGCTAATATCTGACTGATCTGACCGCTTCGGTTTACTGAATGCTCCCCCAAAGAAGTGTCCGGAAACTTTTGACATCAATGAGAAGTATGGGTGGCGGTTTTCAACTATATTTCATTGTGATGGAGAATGCATGAACTGGGTATGTATATGTGTATGAGTGAGTGTGCATTGTGCTCAAGGTACCGAAATATCTGGGTGAGCCTGTCAATCTGTAATTCCGATAGGTAGAGATGTATTTGAGCGGGGTTTAAGTTTGTCTCTACCAGTTAGATGTGGTGTTTAGCCCTAACCACCAGTGCTCAACACAAACTCAATGATCCACTTATGTTGACTTTGTGTGAATGTGAGACAACTAAGCGAAAACGTCATATTCGTCGTGTCATTTCGGTGGTATGTGGGTATCTATACATAGTATCCTGCAGAATACCCGACGGATCATAGAGTATCAGAAAGCGGAGGTCGCAGAACTATGTGAAACATGATCCAATGGCGAGCGCTACATTGATTGCACAATATTAAATTACTACCTGTCGGTATTATCCCACAACATGTATATGTACAATTAAGTCCACATCCTCCTCCGACCATGAATTCTCCTTCTCTCAACTCCCTGCTTGAACTCGCCCGCCTCCCTCTTGAAGTTCGTCGTTCTGTCGCTCGACCGGCACTCCCTTAGCGTACAATCTGCAATCAGTCCCGCCGCCAATTTCCCTTCCCAGTAAGCTTCGTGCAGATATCCAAAATACTTGCGACTCGTGTGCTCGCCTGCAAACCAGAGCGTAGCTTCCCTATCCAACTCCCCTCTGATTGGTGCTCTCATATCATTCTGTTGCTTCACTGTCACTCCCGCACCCCAGTTCGTGAACGTGCCCCTAAACAACGGATCCCTCGTCCATCGAGGGAAGGTAAATTCCATCGGATTCGGCACCATAATATCTCTCAAAACACCAATGAACTGAGTTTGGACATCTTCGTCGCTCAGATGCTCCGCTTGGTATGCTTGTTGGCCTGTGAGAGTGGAAAAGATGATTCCGGAGCCCGGGAAAAAGCCGGGGGTGTCCAGCGGCTGGAAGATCAGGTAATGGCCTCTTTCGTCGAGATCGGCGTAGAGAACGAATTCGGTATCGGTCCAGAATTTCACACCCGGCGCAAAGCGAGCAAAGATCTTTATGTAAGTTGCCATGTGAAAGTTTGCGATCGCCTCCTACTTTCAGCTCGGGAGTGGCGGGGAAATGTAACATCGTCATGTTGTAGAATGCCAAGCGAAAAGGTGCATACAGCTCTCTTGGCCCTGATTGTTATACCAGTGGAAGTGAGGGCCGCCACGTTGGTTTTCGAGTAGGTAATATTGGTGACAACTTGGTTCAGGAGCACCTTCCGGGAGAGGTCTGGGATTTCAGCAGCATAGCGTAAGACCACTTATTTGTAACCCATCGGGTCGATAACAATGTTGTTGTTGGTGTTGTTACCCGACTCGACGAAGGACGCGTTGTATGCTTCAATTGTGCCAGTAAAGGAGGACTCGATGGATGGCTCGGCTTGCTTCCAGTCGTGCGAAAAATCTTCAGCATGACGGGTTAACAACGTGAGTTGGGATTCAGTATGGGTCAATACTTACATTCGGCAGCCCACTCCTCAGGTGTCGTAGGGTTCCATCCGTGGATCTTCAATCTGTCACAGAATCTGTAAATAATCTTGGCTGGACCAAATATAATCACGAACACAAACCCAACCTTCATACTCAAGTCCGGGAGTCCCAGGTCCTTTCTCCTCCCTGCATCCGCAGACGCAGCATCAAACACTTCCCCATCGTATCTTTTTATCGCCCTCTGGAGAGGCCCATCCTTCATAAAATACTCGATCGACGTCCAATTCCAGTGTTGAAATACTGATTGCTAGAAGCCTTAATTGTACTTTCTAAGAGGGCCACAAGGCCATATATATATGGTACGAACACGTACTCATCTAAATGTAGAGACGGCTGAGCTCCGTCAGCCCGTATCAGAGCCAGCCCAGTCAGCCCGTATGAGAGCTGAGATCTATTTATGCAACATCGAGTACCGGTTTTTGACGTTGTATTTCTGTGCCAGTGCCTATATGGGGTTGCCACCCAATCTTTGGATCCAGTTGGCTCTGAACTCAATGGTGCAGTTTCCGATCCTGCTGTCTTGGACACGTCCTCCTAGTTCATGCCGCGCTTCAACGATTAAAAAGTCTCTGGTATTGTAGTCGAAGTATAGGGCATGTGCGACCGTAACTCTGGTCATACCACTGCTGAGGATGAGTACTTCAGTCTCTATGACTCCTGGAGGGCATTTTGAGCGACTGTAAAGGCCGTGAATACTATGAAAGCAGTAATGAAGGAACTGAGAGAAGACACGAGCAGCGTGGTGAGCTCCTGGACAGCCTGGTTAGTATGACTTTATAGATACCTCATCGATCCCTTAACGTTCCCGATCGACGACGAATAGCCAATCTCGATTTTAAACCCCACTCATAGCTGAAAAATGCGGGGTAATTCAGAGAGTTGCATATGCGCACCATACAGGAGATTTGATTATCGCACCGGAAGTGTACCTGAATACAGACAGGAGAGCCAACTCATTTTCATGTGAAGTCTCAAAATCTAGCTTTATCCAATGAACAGGTGATCTACTTCCACTAATCCGCGTAACCAACACTTCCAGGTGTGTGGTTAGATGTCCGAGCGTGATTAATGAGTAAAATACCCACTGGGCATACCTAATCGTTGACGATCTACTCAATTCTAGATATCAAGATGGAGAGGAACATGCATGTCTCACTCAAATGATGGTTGCGCTCCCAAGTAACCCTAACCGGGATCTCCATTAAGCGCCTCTATTACAGTAGCTATTTAGAGTCATAGGAACCATTACGGACTCAATCGCTGAAATCGACGACTCCAGCGGCGCCGTTTAATTCGTTCCTACTAGTACCCATCGATTAGTTCTTTCTTAATCCTGCGGTAGGAAGCCGTTCGAATGAGCAAGGTACGTACCACATAGCTTGGTTGGGGTGTGCAATCAGTCTATCCTTAGCTGATATGTATCCTCAGCTAGTATGTATCTATTAGAGCTAGTGAACGAAATGATGAATCATTGCGTCCATGAGCTAGCGGTGTTTCACGCGTGGTACAGGCAGTTTCAATTGAAATTGTGGCAAGGAGCAGTTTTGGTTTGACAATTGACAATTAACAGAACGAAAAGGGACCACAACGTTCTCGGATTCAGTGCTGTAGCTGTTACACCGATACCCGCCTCATATCCCGGAGCCGTAAATCGAAATGCAGTCATCACGCCATTAGACAAGCTTTTGCCAGCAATAGAGTTTGTGATTTTTTGGATCTGTCCGCAACCTGGTACAACAATTCGCTAATTAGCTAAAACCAGGTTATGAGGGCAGTATTCTGGCCAGTTGCAAAAGCGCAAATTTTAAAACTGGGAGTTTGCTAATGCATATAATGTTTCGAAGTCCCCTCACTAATGCAGCTGAACACTCCTTTTTTGGCAAACAAGAAACCGGTCGCTCTCTAGCCTGGTATCAGCTATCGCCACCTCATTAGGTGCGGAGTTGAGTAGATATTATAATATGACGTATGAGGACTGTTACGGGGTTGAGGGCTCTTATTGTTTTGTGGTAATATAACGGTGTAATGGATATATGGGATTATCTTGTGTAGAACTTCAGAAGATGTTCCAATTGGTACCTTGGCCACTGGCAAGTGTAATTTATAATGTACGTAATATTACATGACTTAGGTTAGCCAACCAATGACCAAGCACCAACTCTCAAGGTTGCTGGGAATTCTTTTCAAGCTCCGAATCATTATCCCCTGGATTGTAGCTTTTGCATTTCTGATCCGTTTGGGCATGGCGACTGACTCTCTACTCGCAAATATTTAGGAATGCAACTACATCTCTGCGGGGACTGGGAGCATTATAAACTTGCTTTCTTATGTCTTGAGAGTATTTTGGCAAAAATTAAGGACTGTACAGGAATGGGGCACCGATAAAAAGGGCAGTTCTTATTGGAAGGGTTGTCTCAAGATCAGATCCCTACAATCTCGAAAATGTCACTATGCAGCCCAGATGGACAACTCTGCCCATAACACCCCACAATATCCTTCAAGCTCTGTGGAAAGAACATGCCCTGAAGTTCCAATATCATTATGCAAGGAATTCCATCTGCAATGTACCTGAGAGTTGGGGTACAGAGGGGGGGATACCAATACCCATCATACAGCTTTCATTGTAAACAAAGCTAAAACCCACTTTGTGAAACATCCATGAGAGCATATCTTTACCCCTTAGATAGAGCTAGAGCTGCAGGCAATTTTCAGTCCACCTGGAGAAGAGAAAGTAGCTGGGATAGTAGCTTAGCCAGCAGGAAAGCCCAGTCAGAAATAACAAATCTCCACTCAAACTTTGCTAACCATGTTCAAACTGCAAGTCACTGTGGTGTCTCTATAATGAAAGGTATCATTTTGTGGAATTCAATTACATGTAAAGGAGATAGGTGTGTAGTGGTGTCAAGACATAGGGTGGGGTTACTAGTACAAAAAGCAAATTTTGGCAAGGCAGTAAAGCTTACAAAATGACATCACATAATTTACAATTCACTTGGATAGAAACTTTTATTTCCTACTAAAGAAGACTTCACAAAAAGGAGGGCATCTGATGACCATCTTTGGAAGTTTAGTCAAGTGGTTTGTTTGTTTGTAATTATATTGCATTTGGCCACCACCAGCCAGAGTATAACCTTAATACATTTCATCCCCAATTATTCCATAACACAAGGAAATAAAAGTAATATTGTAAGTTCTCTTTTCACAAAAACAAAAGAAAAAACCACCAAAATCAACATCAACTTTTACACCCCACCATCTCTTGTCTTCTCAAAATCCGAGTTTTCTACTTCCTGTACTCCTGAACAAACTCCACCAACATCTCTATGGAACAGAAAATCCCACAGTCCTTGGTTATATTGTTCTTCTGCAAAAATGAGAGACATTGGTAACAGAATCTTTGGCTTTTTCATACCTTTTTCAATACCCTTATACATATTATGCCACTCTTGCCCATCTGTCTACAGCTATTTTTGTTGTTGTTTTTAGCTTTGGCACCATTTAAGCAGGTGATTTCTGTTTATTATTCATACCCACACCTCCAGGATTTCATATGCACACTTTTTCTGTTTTAGTATAGATACTCTGTCATTTTTCCACATTCTGATTTCAACTAGTAGCATCTTGCAGCATTTGATATTCAAGATTTCATCACAATACCATTTCTTTCTGCTTTTATCAAATAATACCTATGGCTGTAAGAAGGTTTCCCTTCACAGTAGTACCAATACAGATTAATCGCATTGCAAAAACAGATATTACATGAAAGCTTCTTTCTATCTGCAAAGCCTCTGTCCATAACATCACTAGTTGGCCACTCAAGTATTCTTTATTGTGGATATACTTGAGTTACATGTCGATTGATTAATAGCGCTTATCTACTACCCTAGCCGATTTGAATGTAACAATGTTGTTATCTAGTATTGGTTGGAGTAGTTGTTTAAAATTATGTGATGCAGATAATTATCAAATACCCCTACTATACCAAGCTAGCAACATACTGTAGAGTTATGTTGTAAATATCCAGAGATATTTGTACTAGAGTGAACAATATGTAATATAAAAGTAAATAGAACTCAAGGGTATTATTTTCCTGGAAGTGGAAACATCACAAGGCACTCTCTGATCATTAATTAATTGTGATTAAAGTATACAGTATTGGAGTCTTAGTAGGTATTAGGTGATAATGAATAGCCTGATGTAAACCTAGTAATTAGTTTAAGCTAGTATGCATTGAGATGTAATTATTAATATTGGCAAAGCACATTTGGTTACTAAGTAAATCTCGTATAGAATTGCTAATAAATTTCATGAAGAATAAGTTATTTATAGAATTGGTATAAAGTACTGTGACGTTACAAGCCAGCAGGGATTCCAAATACTGAACTGTGTTAGCAACGGGTCAGGGTAACCTGCCAGCGGTCAGGGAGTGGATCGGGAAAACAGTTCGGTTCAGTTCCAGACCTATCCAAAGACCCGAGCTGCTGCTTCTTGGTGGACCAAACCTGTATGTGTACCCGTCAAGCGGTGGGTTTGGCCAGGTTTGGCTGGATCTGTCGGTTCCAATCTCGGGTTCTCGTTTTCGGGTTTTTCTATTTATGGTTCTATTCAGATATCCCACTGTTAATTGCAGAATATTCACTTTGGTACGTTATTGTCTTTGTTCGATATAGTGGCCACATTTAAAATTGAAAAGGAGAGAGACACGCTCCCTGCCCCATTCTGAAAATGAGCGTCAATGAAGCATCCATGATCTTGGGTCTTGCATTATGGGTAACATAAGAAGTACTAGAGAGGCGCATTGAATGTTCTGGCAGTAGTTAAGCCACAAATGGAGAAGATTGCAACTGCTCCTGCATCAACAATATTTAAAGAACGTATGTAGACACTTGGTATCGTCCCCTGAAAATTGCCAATGCCGCAAGGGACTTCTTGGTAAGGAAGTAGTGATATGACACATTGTTCTGGGAAACCACACTCTCACAAATGCATAGAATCTCTCCCGCCTGTCATGGTACCCACTTTGTCACCAATTACCAAATTGAAGCATGTTAAACCCATAAGCTTTTACCGCGGCATATAGCCTTCGTAGCTACTTCCAATACAGGAATAGGATTCAGACTACGAAACGGTAAGGGCTCATTCATCGTCAGCAGATCAGATGAGGAAATTGCAATTTTTGACAACGTATCTCTGTGAAGAGTGATTGGTGTACCTAGTTGGTATGTGTCGGCTGTTTCTTGATTTGAGTGACCGAATTGTGAGACATGATAATTCATTGGGGCATGTGCAAGGGTCATACGGGTGATATGATAGTTCCAGACTCCACACGAAGTGGATTGACAATCGATCAGCTAGATAACGTCTTGCCCATCAAGGTCAAGCGAGAATGCAAACATGAAATTAAAGACAACATTTAACAACAGAATATTAGTCAGCGATGTCATATAAGTAGAGTTAGCAATGGGCCCGGGTAACCCGCCAGCGGTCCGGGCTTGGGCCGGAAACACGGTTCGGTTCGGTTCCTGAACCGTGCAGAAACCCGACCTGCTGCTTCTGGGTGGTCCAAAACCAGCCCCGTACCAGTCAACCCGCGAATTCTGCCAGGTTTGGCTAGACCCGTCCGGTCCAATCTGTGGTTCTCCATTTCGGGTTTTTCTATTCATGGTCGCATTCAGATATCCTACTGATAATTGCAGAATATTAACTATGGTACCGCATGGTCATTATCTAATGTATTGACAATGTTTATATCGCAAACAAGCAGAGAGACGCTCCCTGCATGATCCTGAAAATGAGCGTCAATGGAGCGTCAACAATTGATGGTCTTGCATCTTGGGTAATCTAAGTGGCTCTTGATCACACGTATCCATAAACAAGTGATTAGCTGCCTTTATGAGCAAATATGCAAGTGATATTCCCGCGATAGCCTCCTGAACAGTAACAAATTATTTCATTTACAAAGGTGCAACTAAGTGTTCACGAGCATTTTAGACTACAAAAACGGCCAAAACTGAGTATATGGACTTTGACAGCCACAGTGCGCTTCAATAAACGATGATCTAAGGCCCAAGATCGTCGAAACTCAATTTCACGCACATTTTCATGATGGGGCAGGGAGCGTGTCGCATTCCTTTCTGCCTATAAAGGATGGCAATACTTCCATTATGTGTAATCACAACCAAATCGCGTTTATATTACCCGACATGCAGGACCGAAAATTGTTGACGCTGCGTTGACGCTCATTTTCAAGAAGGGACATGGAGCGTCTCGCTTTCTTCTTTGTGTATAAACGTTGTCAATACTGTTGTTATGTATAACCAGTACAAAACTACTTCATAATGAGCAGACTAACAAGACCTAAAATCGTTGACGCTCTGTTGATGCTCATCTTCAAAATTGGGCAGGGAGCGTGTTGCTTTATTTTTTGCCTATAAAGGATGTCAAACCTTCCATTATGTATAATCACTACCGAATGGCGTGTTGATTACCTGACTTACAGGACGAAACATCATTGACGCTCCATTGATGCTCATTTTCAAGATGAGACATGGAGCGTCTTGCTTTCTTTTTTGTGTATAAAGGTTGTCAATACTGTTGTTATGTATACCCACTACAAAATTACTTCATAATTACCAGACTAACAAGACCAAAAGTCGTTGACGCTCTGTTGACGCTCATTTTCAAGATGGGGCAGGGAGCGTGTTGCTTTCTCTTTTGCCTATAAAGTGTGGCAATACTTCCATTATGTGTATTCACTAGCGAATCGCGTTTTTATTACCCAACTTACAGGACTTGAAATCGTGGATGCTCCATTGACGCTCATTTTGCCACGGGCGTAACCGCAATATGGAACCATTCACTTTGGTATACTATATCAATAATGGTTTTGTGGCAGCTGTTCTGTGCTTTTCATGTACATTCTCTTTGCTAACTACATTGGTCTTTAATGATGCATATAAATATACCCTTTAAAATATACTTTAAAGTGTCCGCTAATTGTAGATAATGTTAATACTCAAATATCCCGTTGCGTTCCGTCGTCTTCGCTGTCATGTTCACTCAAAAGGCTGCTGTTGTCTACATAATGGCTGTTAGCTGCATGACCACGCAGCTGATAGTGTACTAACCTGTGAATGGACCTTCATCAGTCAGCAAATCTGGAATGAAATCTTTATCGCACATGGGATCCTTGGTATATGGATCAAGATTGAAAAATCCAGTGCAGGGAAGTGGGGAATGTATATACACATATCTGGGTGGCACACCTTTTGTTTCAGAGCTTGGAGTTATCTCACTGTCACGAGGTGGCGCGGGGCGCGTTTTGGGCCTCGGTGGCGCTGGTCGTGGTGGAGGTGCACACATTCCTTTCCGCCTCCGGCGAGTCTGTGAATTCTTTGCTGTGCCATTTTGGCAAGGAAGGCAGCAGTCCGTTTGATTTTCCCGAACCATTGCCGGTGGTGTTTCCATCGCAGCCTTCACCTTGGTATGCCCGGGAAACACAACACTCCGCTTCGTCTGTTCTTTAACTTCGGTGCATGGTTTCTCGATTAGTTGTTGTGTTTCCTCAATTCCGGCCCGCAAAACCCCTTCTTTAGCCATTTCGGCCATATTCAGTGCAAGACGCATGTTGGACTGTTCAAGCTGTACCCGACCTCCTTGTCTTGCCATAGTAGCTGATATGTTGAAAACCTACAAGGAATTAGTTTCTGCTTCTAGAGTGAGAAACGGGTGTTACCTCAACCATATACGACTCTGTAGCCTTCTCTAAGGTCGTTAAAGCCTGTTTGGTCCATTCCCGGGGATGTTTATCCCCAAAGTTGTGTGCGAAAATCCCAGAACTGACAACATCTTGACGTTCAATTTCGCGGACTGTGCAGAGAAATGCCTCGGTCAACCATGGAGGTTTCCTGTTATGGGTAGCGATGATCTGGTCACGTAGCTCTCTACGTACCCCAGCTGTGACTTTAACTGTTTGTTGACTGTCATCTACATTGATATGGATTGACACACATCCGATCGCATGCTGCTTTCCATTCTTTTTGCTTCCGGTTTTAGGTACTATCTTTAAATGGGCATCCTGGGTCATATTTTCGGTCGCTGCAATTGCAGCATCGCGGTGAACGAACCGGTGTCTGTGTTGCTGCTGTGTCTGACGAGGTGGCGGAATATTTTGAAACGCCTGTCGTTAAGCCCAATTCGGCTTCAATTCAGCCTGGCTGAAGTATTTCTGGAGCCATGACTTGCTGTTTTGGAATGGTGAGGAAGATGATCAGGAAAAGAAGTGGGAGGTCCTGAAGATAATATAGTTAGCTACAAGTCAAAATGGAACGAGTGACAGCCAATATGCACCATCGATTCAAGCAGAATCCGGCTGTGTATGGCTGCACTGCATATAGCTGTAGGGGATGCCAACAGTCCCACGATTTGCGGTGAGTCAGTGGGATGTCGTTTGATTGTTTGGAGGGACATATCGTGATGAACGACAGCTGATATCCCATGTTTGTGCGATATAATGAGGAAATTCTTCGATGGAAAGGATGTCTGCTGATGTTTGTCTCCAGACTTCGCTGGGATGTTGAATAAATCACACGCTAACCATGAAGTCTTAATGAATGGTTAACATGACTATTCCCAATGAAGTGATGGTCAAAACGCTGATTTTGCTTTGTTTGAATTGCTGAAACCTACCAACCTTGACATAAAAGACTCAGCTTGCCTCCATGTGGTCCATATCTTGCAACATCCAACATCTCGCTCAACACCAAGCTCAACATGAGATACAATGGTCAATGATCAGAAAACCAACCTTTTGCCACGTCCGGCGGGCAAATACGGCAAATCAACAACGAAATCCACACGACGACGTCATCAAGCAAATAAAGGGAAGAGTCGCTTGGAGACAGAAATGGTCTGAGCATCGAGAGCATGGCGCAGCTTACGATCTGAAATGTAGCTTTCAGTGGAGAGACCACAGGAAACACACTTTTCAAGCAACAAAGAAAACGAGAAATGGATTGAGGATTAGGTGGATAGAGAGACTGCAGTGGCAAGGAACTGAGTTCAAGACGCAGAGACGGCGATTATGCAAGAGCAGGAACATATGATGAATTTTGAGAAGGCACGATCGACAACCACAAAGCCTGAAAAAACATTTGAGGAGTTATTGAATGCTATCGGAGACAGTCTGTGCGATCTTGCAAGTTCCGATGATGAGCAGGATGGGAAAGATGAGGATGATGATGAAGAAGATACAGATCTTGGCAAGCTGAGCGAAGATGATGAACCTGGCTGGGTGATGGGCACAATCTCAAAAACGGTACAGCACCGCATGGAGAGCTATCAGCAGAAGCAGAGGAGGCTTGACGAACTGACGCAACCGGGATGGGGGGACGCAGCCGACTACTTCCATGAAAGAGATATGAAGTATGGGAGGACAGACTTGGACGTCCCAGCAGTTGTGAAGCCCGAAGGAGACACGAAAGCAGCCACACTATCACCGACAACATTTGGATAGCATATGCAGGTTCTTGATATTGTCCCCGGACAATCCCAAACGCTGCATGTGACGTCTAGCCAGGGAAGTAGTCAATTGAGGCTGGGTTTGGAGAAATCTCAGGCAGACAATCAAATAGTATCTCTCATGCCCGATGCGGTGCCCGATTCGTCACCGAGGGAGATAGCAACGCCAGTTCCACCCGTGAGCCTTTAGCAAAGCATATAGCGTCACTAGCTAATTCCCATATAGAAATCGGATTCGGGAGAAGACATGGTGACGGCTCCGGCGTCACCGGAGGACTGGATTGCCCAATAGGTATTTTGTACGACGTATCTCAATTCAAAACAATTTGTACCTACTTTGTTGCGTGTCAGGATAGTCTGGATTCCAGTGGCCAAATTGTGAGACATGATTATTCGTCAGTGTGTGTGCAAGGGTCGTACTGGCCATGCAAATGCTCTAGACACCAAATCGAGTAGATTGATGAACAGTGAACTGTTTAGGGTGTTGCCTGTTATGGTTAAATGATAAAACAAATCCTATATTTGAGACAAAATTTACTAACAAAGTATAAGTCAGTGATGTTATATGACACATAGAGGGAGCGGTCAAAGCACATCCGAAACCCGGATGAATGACATCCGTCAGTCTGCATCAATCCATGCAGCCAGCTACATAACTCTCCACTCAGACCTCCAGCACATGATCGAAAAATCGACAAATGCTTATGGTACGTCATGGAAATTGAGGAGAATGGGCTGGACAAAGACTGGTGAGTACTTCGCGCTATAAATATCTAAAACTGGTACATGCTTGTTTATGCGGTAAATTGCCAGCCGAAAGCGCTGAAATGCGATGGACTTATGTCATTCATCATGCAAATGACGTGTATAGTGGTGGCTCAGAAACTGAGATGTCTCGAAGATTTTGGATTCGAATGATGTTACATAGAAATGATATACTGGCTGTCCAAAATGAAAGTATGGATTCTATGTACAATTTTGAAGCACCCAATGAGTGTTAGTATGTCTCTGAGGTGAGCTCAAAGGTGAGCGTCAATGGAGCATTAACAATTATGGGCATTGCATCATGGAAAATCCAGATTGTTTCGCTGCAACGTTCATTCAGAATCGAACTATCGCCCTCATTTCTATTCAAAAATGGTTGTGACAACATCGCTACTATGTCCTAAAAATGAGGGTCAACGGAGCGTCAAAGGAGCGTCAATGGAGCGTCAACTGAGCATCAACAACTTGTGGCCTTGCATCTTGGAAAATGCAAGGGCTGTGCGGTGACATTAAACCATAATAGAATTATCGGCTGCCTTTCTAGGCAAAAATGTGTTCCACGACTTCGTCACTGTGCCCTATGAATGAGTGTCAACGGACCGTCAACGATTTTAGGCCTAGCATCTTGGAGTAACACGGGGCTGTGACACTACTTTGATCCATAATCAAACTATCGGTGGTCTGTCTAGGCAAAATTGCTTACGACGGGTTCGTCACCGTGCCCTAAAAATGAGGGTCAATGGAGCGTCAACGATTTCAGGCCTTGCATCTTGAAATAGGAAGGGGCTATGAGACTACTTTGATCGATAATCAAACTATCGGCCACGTTTCTTGGCAAAAATGCTTTCGACGACTTTGAAAATATGCCCCAAAAACGAGTGTCAATAGAGCGTCAACAATTTAATCCCTTTCATCTCGGAATATCACGGGGCTATGAGACTACTTTGATCCAAAATCCAAATATCAGCCGCCTTTCTAGGCAAAAATGCTTTCAACGATTTTTGTCTCTCTGCCCTAAAAATGCGCGTCGACGGAGCGTCAACCATTTTATGCCTTGCATCCTGAAATCTCAAGGGGCTGTGAGACTATCTTGATCCATAATCGAACTATCGACCGCCTTTCTAGCCAAAAATGCTTACGACAAGATTGTTACCATGTCCCAAAATGAGCGTCAATGGAGCTTCAACAATTTTTGATCTTGCATCTTGGACAATGTAACGGCAATGGAATGTATGAAACCCACAATGATCCCATCGGCAGCCCCTATTGGTAACAATGCTAGTGTCGATATCGCCTCCGCCTGCTACAATTGAGTGCCCACAGAGCGGCAACAGTTTTCCTGGAGGCTCAGAATGCTACACAACAATGAACTGCATTGTGCTGTTCCTAAATCGAGTTTTACGTGGTCAGTCTTTGCAATCTAACCTTGTATACAACTTCACAAATATGCATGCAATGTCTTACAGATCTGTTTTTATTGCTTGTAGCAGTAGAGTCATGATTTATAAACCTGCAGCGTGCATTGCTGTATCGTTACTCTCAGCACTCATTCGAGTTGGATTACCGAGCTGTCCAATTCCTACCGCCAAGTCGGATTCAAAATCTTTGAACACCTCATTGGTCGAGGTTATGATCTCTTCCAAAGATGAACGTGTCTTCATTCGTGATTTGAGTGACCTTACTTTACAACTCATGTTCGATGCTTGGTGGGCTTCATTGAATGTAGACTCGGTGCGCTCTATTGTATGGGGAAGTTTTAGACATGCGCCTTTGTGGCGATTCTATTTACACTGCCGAATTGAGGAGACCGGCAGCCCTGGCATCATGTGTATCATCAGTCATCAAGTTCTTCGCCATCCATCAGAACATGGTACCAGCTCGATGGGGAAACACTTGCTCGCACAAGCTCACATCGCAAAGTTCAATGAATTAATAGAGTCAGAGGTCACTGAATTGACACGTTCTACCGTCGCTGAAACAGCTTTGGCAATCCTGAAAAGGCAAGGAAGTCGAGGAATCACAATAGTAAGTTCACAGAGGAAGATCAGATTGGACATCCACATTGATCCATATTGACAGAAACGACACACAAAACATTCCAAACTGGCAGTGAAGGAATTTGAAACCTCTGAATTTCACCAACACACGTGGAATCGCTACCTCATGTTAGCATTTCTTTTGGCTTACATTCCATCGAACGCGATATTAAATCTAGAGCTATCACAGTCATATAAGGCATTATGCAATGACTTAGTGCTGATATCTGCTTTGACCCTCAGGAACATTTGCCGGAGGGAATATGCACTGACCGATCATGCAATCAGGAAGCAATTGCCATCATGAGATAAAGTTAGTTTAGCTTTCGACGGATGGACATCAAGGAACAAACTAGCCATAATGTCGGTCATTGCGTACAATATGGATCAAAATTGGGCATTGCGTGAAGTTCAACTCGCATTTGATCAGGTTGATCGCCTGTTCCTTTCACGTTTCAAAAGCTAATTGAGGATGATAGGTAAAGAGCCAACATCCTGGAGCAAGGCTAGCCATACCTTTGAAGGTCGTTCTTGATAGTTTTGAGCTTACTGACGGCCATTTGCTTGGAATTGTGACTGATAATGACTCCTCGAATTACTCGATAACACGCAAGCTGCAATCAACAGTTGAGGCCTCTGGAATCTAGTGGCCTGCTTTGAGGAACCACATACCTTGCAGGGCGCACGTCATACAGCTGGCTTTAGGTGGATTCATGAGCAGTGTTGGTGTCAAAGGCCGCACCAAGTCTTGGAAAGACCATCGGCGCAATCAGCAATTTGGAGAGAATGTAAGTGTAGACATTGGGAAGAGTCAAAGGCTTCGAAAAGGTGGCAACGCTAGAGTCAATAAGGTGTCGGCCATGAAACCAGGTTTAGCAAAGATAATTGAGAAAGTACATATTTTAAGATATTTTGAAAGTGCTGAAACTGACCTTCATATGGCAGAGAATGCTTGCTGTATTGATTACGCTGACACATGGTCATCGAAACGAGTTTATTGACTGTCAAGAAACGAAAGTCCGTATCACTGTACTTCCGATTATGGACGTCAATACCTGTTGAAACTTGACCCTGGAGTTGCTCGAGCTCACCTTCCGATTACCTGAATTCACACGCGAGTGGCTTATAAACCCAAAATACAGCAATCACCTGCCACTCGTCACAACTCAAGATGAATGGACCATTGTGAAAAATGTCATGGAAGTGTTGAGGCCATTCCAATATTGAACCCTGTTGATGTCGAAGAGGCCTACAGTCACATTGCATCATCTTATCACAGTGTACAATGATATGTCCGATCACATAGATGGCGTAATGCGTGCTTTGGCTAGGAAAATGACCCCATGGAAGAATGAATTGTACTTCGCCGTGAAGTTAGCTCGACAGACGTTGTCCAAATGTTATGCTGACGTGACTTCATCGATGGCCATGCTTCTCATTTCTGCACATATCCTCCATCCTTTCCGGAAGTTGGGATCGTTTAGATAGTGGGACAAGGGAATGGATATTAATCCTGAGGATGAGACATCGTATACTACCCAATACCAAGAGGCCTTTCTGAAGTACGTGGAGAATGAGTACTGTGCCAAACATCGACCTGTGCCAGTCAATAAACACGAAAGCTCATCGATGAGCAATCTTAACCCCTCCAGAACCGTTTTAGGATCCTGTCAATCACCCTTTGATCCATATGATATGTCCAGCGATGTTGAAGAATACTTAACGCCTAACAATGTGGCTGAGACTACACCGGGATGAAGCGATCGCGCAGCACCCATATTGACCGCCGCCAGGCTCTAATAGAATTCGCCGCCTGGAGCACCAAAGAACTGGGGGGAAATTGATCCAAATCTCAATGATTTCCACTCCAACCCAATGGAGATTAGTAGTACATTTTGGTTATCGGACATAACCGCCCGGTGGCGTCAACAGGAGGAAACACACTCCAAGTACGCCGATCTCTCTAATGTGGCGCGCGACATAATCTCTATCATACCACTTGATTTTGCAGTGGAGGCCAGCTTTTCCCTAGGCAGAGATGATATTGGCTGGAGGCAGTCAAAAACCACAGGCGAGAGTCTTTGCGAAGAAGTCGTTGTAAGGCAGTTTGCGTGAGCCAACGACTGGATTTTGGCAGGCGCTGACCTAGAATTGGATACAATGAACACAGAAAATGACACGGAAATGAAGAAAGAGGCGGAGAATGAGAAATTCCACAGAATGGCCAAGGTTCGCGACTGTTTGGAGATGTGGCAGGGAAGCCAAAACCAAGGTACTACCCAAAAGGAATCTCGCGCTCAAAACAAGCTGATGACCGCTGTGGGATACATTTCGGACACAGAAGGGATCGTCAATGCATCCAGGTCACTCTTTCAATATGATGGTGCGGCTGCATTTATATTGTCAAAGAGATCTCCATTGCCACCACCTTTGTCTGCTAAGGACCTCCCTGGAGAACGAACTCAAATATTTAATGTCTGCCGAATCCGAAAAATCAACCGTCATCCAGTCGAAAATGATGAGGTTAGCGCACCTGAAGACATTTTGGACACTGATGATTGGCTTAGCTGCAATGGGGACTTAGATAATCCGAATGACAGCGAAGACGATTGCGGGGCGGACATTGAATCAGATATAGAGCAAGATAATTCCATCGAGGATCCGGACAGCCCAGAGCAGTAGGATGTGATAGCCGCACCAAATGTTCCCGGATTGATTCGGCCTACACGGAAGTCCAAAAGACAGGCTGAAAAGGGGTTAATGACGGTCAATGCAATCCAAACGAGGAGGAATAGGGGAGTGAAACAAAAGTTGGACAGAATGCGTCCATGTTTCACCAGCTTCTTTATGTATCATGAACTAGAGGTTTAGTTAGTAATATACTATGGGCGAATGGTGAGCAGTAGCTTGTCGATATCGGTTGATAAACAGATGTATAGCAGGCGCAATGAAGCGTTTGGCAAGATACATAAATTATAGTTGTGTTAGAACGAACAGTGCAAGATTGTTACTGCACACGGCTTTGTCACAGGGCCAAGTCTTGATGTGGCAGAAAGCCTACCAATATGTTCGAATCATGATGAAAACTATTATCGATGGCAGCAGATGTTGAATGGACAATATATTAAAATGAGCGTCAATGGAGCGTCAACAATTTGTGGTGTTGTAAGTGCAGTAATTGAACAACAATTTGGTAGCTGTGATGCATAACCGATATGTTGGCAGCCTTTATAGGCAAAAGAGCCAGTGACATGTTCCCTGCCGCCTCCTGAGAATGAGCGTCCACGGAGCGTCAACTATTCATAGCATCATATCTTGGGTAATCTATCTTCCGGTTGGTTGCAGACATCCATTTGTCAGATATTGACAGTCTTTACGGGGAAAAACTACAGCAACATGCTCCCTGCCACATCCTGAGAATGAGCATCAATGGAGCATCAACGATTGTTAGCTTCGCAGCTTGGGTACACTATCTTCCGATTAGTTGTAGACATCCATCTGTCAGATATTGACAGTCTTTACTGGGAAAAACTACAGCAACATGCTCCCTGCCACATCCTGAGAATGAGCGTCAACGGAGCGTCAACGATATTTAGCTTCGCATCCTGGGTAATATATGTCCCAATTGGTTGTAGACATCCATTCGTCAGATATTGACATCCTGTACTGGGGAAAACTACAGCGACATCTTCCCTGCCGCATCCTGAGAATAAGCGTCAATGGAGCGTCAACGATTGTTAGCTTCGTATCTTGGGTAATTCATGTTCCGATCGGTTGTAGACCTCCATTTATCAGATATTGGCTCCCTTTACTGGGAAAAACTAAAGCAACATGCTCCCTTCCGCATCCTGAGAATGAGCGTCAACGGAGAGTCAACAATTTTTAGCTTCGAATTCTGGGTAATTTATGTTCCGATTGGTTGCAGACGTCCATTTATGAAATATTGGCTGCCTTTACTGGTAAAAACAACAGCGACATGCTCCCTGCCGCATCCTAAAAATGAGCGTCAACAGATCGTCAACACTTGTAGTTGTTGCATATTCGGTACTGAAGGCTTCGCGTTAATCTCCGCGTTCATAATGGAAATATTGACCGTCCTGAGAAGCAAAAATACAATGTATCAAAGGTAATATACCGATCCCAAATTAATTATTATTGTAAGCTGCAAAGCATCCAAAAACATATTCTTGGTAGTTGAAAACGTGATTTTGATAAGATACTAGTCATATAATTCAAAAGCAAGAGCGTTATTTGAATCTATGGATGGACCTGGTGGGCGACCCGCTGATAACCCGCCCAATTCAGACGGGTTGAGAGTGTACGATTTCACTCTACCCGAGTTGACAGTTCGGGTTTATTGACAACCCGGACAGCCAATTTGGTAACGGTTGGGGTTGCACCCGGACCCAGACCCAAAGTTATGGTCTAGAACAGTTCCTAACACTACATACAAGTCATAGAAGGAGCAGTAGTTGCGTAATGTTAATGTGTATGAATGACCACCTTCATGCTGCATTCATTCAGAAATACAACTGCATAACTCTGCACTCAGCCCTGGTGGACACAGTCATCATTTTGAAAATTGCATATGGTAGGTCATGGAAATTGAGGAGAAGGTGCTGGATAAGGAAACGTGAGGAAGTTGGGGTGTATTAATCAAGCATCACTGGACGGATCTACATGTGGGTAATTGCCAGCCGGAAGTGCTGGAATGTGACAGCGCTATGTCATCCATTGCTCAGATGATGTTTGTAGTGGTTAGTCAGAAATTGAAAGGCCACAGAGCTGTTGGATGCAACTAGTGTTAGCAACGGGTCCAAATTCCCGGTTCGGTTCCGGGTCCGGTTCCTACCCGGAACCGGACCGTGGCAACGGGTTGTACCACACCAAAAACCCGGACCGTTGCAATTGGGCCGGTTTACCACCAAAAACCCGGTATTTCAACCTCACAACTTGAGCTCCAATTAAGTATCTGAGTTCTGATC
>Ga0307512_10000167_pt1 | contig 87986 bp, 79 predicted proteins | sample 14_EM_MG_FD_200267 | JGI IMG/M metagenome (GOLD analysis project Ga0307512, IMG submission 200267) | Populus trichocarpa ectomycorrhiza microbial communities from riparian zone in the Pacific Northwest, United States - 14_EM | ecosystem: Host-associated > Plants > Roots > Unclassified | place...
GAGTACAGCACTCAAAGATTGTTTGTCTTCCCTTCATTCTCATGATTACGAGTTGACCCCTGAATGTAGCTTCAGCTTCCGGCGTGCCTCCATACACGATCGACCGCCATCAGCCAGCTCTCCATGAGAGCTCAAAGGTAAAGTCACCTTGTCACATTCCCATGGTTGCGAGTTAACTAACTGATGAAATACAGTCTCAGCACCCGGCGCGCCGTCCATCGACCGCCTCCAAGTACTCGTCCAATCTCGCTTGATCACGGCCTCCAAGTGCCTATCCAACCTCGCTTGATTTCGACCTCCAAGTGCATCTCTCAACTCGCTCGATCACGGCCTCCAAGTACATCGTTAATGAGCGATGGCGGGTGTGGGGAGATACAGGGGTAACGGAGGTGGACGTTCACTCGATCTTCATCTTCAGGCGCACCTCAAATTGCTGACAATCACCGCATGCTGCCAGTCCAGATATACCATGTGTAGATAGGTAGCATAGATACATAGATGAGAATACAAACTGAATGCTTAAGTTTTGAAAATCGTTTAACGATAAGTAGTAGCTATGATTTCCAGGCGCACCAGCGGCATTCCCACAGAAGCGGTGGCCCGAGAAAGGTAGAAACATCGCCAGGCGTTGTGTAAACGGCTTCAGCATAACTGCAAAGCGTGTAACACACGTGTCGTTCTGATGTGCGTATACATCACCAAAAAGTCAAGGAGGTATGTGTGCAATGCGACCAGTCGCCTAGGCGACGGGTAGCGTGTAATTCTTCGTCAAAGGGTACGAGGTTCCGTCAGAGCCGTCAGAGCCGTCCGGAACAACCAGGTGTTTCTGACGGAAAGTAGGGTCGTTGCTGATGAGGCTCATTGGTGCTTTGCATTCTACCACATCCAAGTCCAGTGAATCACTGCTGTCATCATATATATCATACTTATTGGAGGATTGCTTTGGCAAATGAGGGCAGTCCGCATTTACAACAACATCAGCTTTCCAAGGGTCAGCTGTGTACTCGAACAACTTTGTTGGAAGGCTTAGTATGGGTTTCCAAGCCAAAGCAGTTGGGAGTTCTGGTGGAGTAGAGCTATAAGATGTCAGCTGCATAACTGGATTGTTGACTGGTGGTCCTGGAGGAACTTGAGGTACACCTGGAGAAGTTGGTCGTCATCCTGTAAGCTGCGAAGGCGGAAACATTAAGGGTCCACAATACCAGGCTTGGGGGATTTCGTATACTTGCCACAATGGCTAAACCTTTCTTAATCCGTCACTTGCATGGGTATTTAGTTGGAAACGAGGAGTCATGTTGAATTGATAATATTGGTGGAACTGGGAAAAATCCAGAAATAGGTCACAGTGAACGAGGATAACCATACAGATGCGGTGAAAGAAATTGATTTGTGAATTTCCCAAATGCACTGCATTTGGAATGGGCATTTGGAGAACTATTATCTGATGATCCCAAATTGTCATCAGTGCACTGTTGTGAGGAAAATAGGCCATCTGGTCAAGCCATATTGACAGTCTTCAGTGGAGATCATTTCATGGACATGCTCTGAAAAGATAACATTGTAGTATGGAGTACAGAAGCAATAGGTGATTTGAAGTAAATTGGGAGTATGGTTCAGTATATTCAATTTAGCAGTGACGTTGAGCAAAAATAATGCCTCTGATGTCGCATTCTGTTATCATGAATGGTGGTATTTCACTGCACCTTTGATCCATGGAACCCAGCTTGAAAAACATATATCTGCATTACAGACCATGCGCCATTCTTCGTTCCCCACATCAATTGCTAAACTTGGATCCCAGGAAACACTTGCTCACCAGGATACAGTTCGTCACTGGAACAGTCATTGAAATGATGCGATATGATATCTCCTGTTCAGTGATAGCAACGGGTCCGGGTAACCTGCCAGCGGTCCAGGTTCTGACCAGATACAGCATTTGGTTCAGTTCCAAATCCGTCCAAAAATGCAATTCACTGCATCTTGCCAGTCCAAACCCGGATCTGTACTCGTCAACCCACGGGTTTCACCGGGGTTGCTAAGAACTGTTGGTTCGAAACTGAGGTGCTGCATTTCGGGTTGTTCTATTTATGGTCGCATACAGATATCCTAGTGGAAATTGCAACTCATTAGCTATGGTACGTTATCGTTTTTTTAGGATGTACTGGCCGCCTTTGTAATCAAAAAATGGAGAGATATGCTCCCAGTCCCATCCTGGAAATGAGTGTCAATGGAGTTTCAACGATTTGTGGTCTTGCATATTGGGTAATCTGAGTGGCGATTGGTTGCAGACAGTCATTAAAGAGGTATTGGCCACCTATATAGGCAAAGGAGGAAGCGACACACTCCCTGCCCCATCTTGGAAATCAGTGCCAATGGAGCATCAACAATTACACGTCTCGCAACTTGGGTATTCTAAGTGGTGCTTGATTGCTGAACTCTGTTCAGGAGGAGTTGGCAGCCTCACTAGGCAGATAAGCAAGCGACATTCCCGTGACAGCCTCCCGGACAGTAACGACTTTTTTCATTTTGAATGCTTCAACTGTGGGTTCAGAAGGATTTTATCCCAGAGAAACTGTCAAAACATCGTATAAAGACAATGACAGACACATTACTCTTTGATTACCCAGGATGAAAGGAGGAGAATTGTTGACGCTCCTTTGACGCCCATTTTCATGATGGGCCAGGGAGCATGTTTCTATCTCTTTCCCTATAAAGGCGGCCGATGCTTTGATTATGTATAGTAACGACCAAATCGCTTGTGATTTAGCTGTCTTACAAGACCAAATTTCATTGACGTGGTGTTGACGCAAATTGTCAGAATGGGGTAGGGAGCGTGTCTGTCTCTATTTTGCCTATGAAGCCAGCCAATGCCACATTTATGAATGGGCACAACCAATTGCCACTCAGATTCCGCACGATGCAAGATCCAAAATTGTTGACCCTCTGTTGATGCTAATTTTGCCATTGGTGTATCCACAATCTGTTCTCATTGAATTTGGCATACTATATCATTGATGTTGTTTTGGCAGCCTTTGTACCATCTTCATGTACTTTCTCCTTCATCACTACATTGTTCTTTAATAATACATATAAATAGATCCTTTAAAATATACTCTAAAGTGTGCGCTAATTGTGGAAAATAATAAACTCCATAATACCATTCCATTGCTTCAATGCTTGTCTGCACTGTCAGGTTCGCTCAAAAGACCACTGTCATGTGCCAAGTGGCTGTCAGCTGCATTACCACACAGCAGATAGTGTACTAACCAGTGGAAGTTACTTCATCAGTCAGCAAATCTGGATTAAGATCTTTATCGCACTTGCGATCCTTGGCATATGCATCAAGATTGAATAATTGAGCGCTGGGAAATGTAGTCTGTATATACACATATCCGTATGGCACACGTTTCATTACGGACTCGTGAGCTCACTCATTGTGACCGTGTGGCACTGGTGGAGTTCCGGGCGGATGTGGTGTTGGTTTGGGTGTCGGCTGTCTCAGTCAGTCGGGTGGAGGTGAATCTTTGCCTCTGCGCCTCCAGTGTATCTGGGTATTCCGTGCAGTGCCGTTTTGGCAAGGAAGGCAGCCCTCCGTCTGATTTTCATGAAGCATAGCCGGATGTCATTCTATCGCAGCCTTGTAAGTTTTAAGTGCAGGAAACTCAGCACCCTGGTTCATCTCTGCACGGACTTCAGCCCAACGTTGTTCAATCAGGTTTCGAGTCTCCTCTATTGCGGCACCCAACTACCCGCCTTTGGCCATTTTCGCCATATCAAGGCAAGGAGCATGTCAGACTGTTCTAGCTGTACCCGACCTCCTTGCCTTACCATAGGTGCAGACATGTCGAAAACCTAGAAGAAATTAGTTGCTGAATCTACATATGAGATTCAGCTATTACATCTACCATATACGCTTCCGTCGCATCCACTAAGGTGGTTATAGCCTGTTGTGTCCACTCTCGTGGACGCTGATCACTAAATTTGTGCACCAAAATGCGATAGCTGACAACATCATGATGTTTGATTTCACAGACTGTGGAGACAAATGCCTTGGTCGAACATTGCCGTTTCCCAGTACAGGCAGCCATAAATTGGTCATGCTGCGCTCTATGTACACCAGATGTATATTATGTCATTAATTGACGGCTGTCGACTTCGATACAGATATACTCACATTCCATCGGGTGATGCTTCTGACATTTGCTACTGACGGTGTTATGGATGATTATTACCTATGCATCCAGTGTTATAGTTTCGGTGGCTGCATTTACAGCATCATGGTGGACTTAGTGGTGTCTGCATTGTAGTTGTGTCTCAGTGGGTGGCATATTTGATGAAGCACCCATCGCTATGCTTGATTCCGATCCACTCGTACGTTTCGGAGGTGTTTTTAGAGCCATGATTTGCCGGGGTAGATGTGAAGAGGAAGATGATTACGAAAAGAAGTGGGATGTCTTGAAGAAGATGATAACGAAAAGAACATCAGCAAAATGTATATTTGTCACTGGAAGCCTCAACGAGTGTCGGAGAGGATGTGGAGTGTAAACTTAGATGCGTCAATTTCAGGAGAGCATCAGACCCTGGGAGGGCATTCCTGCCGGCCCTCAGAGTAACTGGGATCTCTCATGACTGGTACAGGAGTACCATGGGAGTGATTGTGATAAGTTTGGGAACACCTCGGGGCGCCAGAGAGAACTTTGGGTGAACCTGGGAGCGCCTGGGAGCGCCAGTGACAAGCTGGGCTGCGCCGATGACACACCTGGGAGCACCCGGGAGTGCCGGTTACAATCCTGGGAGCGCCAGTGACAAGTCTAGAAGCACCTCAAATCATTGTAGAGCAGTCTGGGAAAAACAACATCTTCTTTGGGAATGCTGCTGCATCAGCACGATGTATTTTACTCACTGGAAGACTAGAGGACTGTCTGAGAGGATGTGGAGTGCAAACTTAGATGCGTCAGTTTCAGGAGAGTATCAGACCCTAGGAGGGCATTCCGGCCAGCCTTCAGAGTAACTGGGCTCTCTGATGACTGGTACAGGAGTACGATGGGAGTGATTGTGATAAGTTTGGGAACACCTCGGAGCACCGGAGTGAACTTCGGGTGCACCTGGGAGCGCCCGGGAGCGCCGATGACAAGTCTGAGAGCACCTGGGAGCGCCGGCGACATGTCTGGGAGCACCTCGAAACACAATACAGCAGTCTAGGAAAAACAACATCTTCTTTGAGAACGCTGGTGGTGCGCCTGGAAATCATAGCTACTACTTATTGTTCAACAATTTTTAAAACTCATGTATTCAGTTTGTATTCTCAACTATGTATACATGTATCTCTGTATCTATATAGCTACCCATCTACAGACCGTATATCAGGACTGGCTGCAGGCAGTGCTTGAGAGCCATTCGAGGTGCCCTTGAGAATGATGACCGAGTGAACTCAGAGATACCCTCCGAGGCTGTGATTGAGCAAGTGAGGAGATGCACTTGGAGGCGGTCATCCAGCGTATTTGGAGATACAATTGGATGCCGTGATTGAGCGAGTTTGGAGCTATGCACTTGGAGGCCGTGATAGAGGGAGTTTGGAGATACACTTGGAGAAGGTGATCGAGTGAGTTTGGAGATGCACCTGGAGGCCATAATCGAGCAAGTTGCGAGATACACTTGGAGGCCGTGATGGAGCGTGATTGGACATGTACTTGGAGGCGGTCGATGTATGGCACGCCAGGTACGGAGACTCTATTCAGCATTTAGTTCACTCGCAACTGTGGGAATGTGATAATGTGACTTCACCCATGAGCCCGCATGGAGAGCTGGCGGATGGCAGCCGATTATGTAGGGAGGCATGCCGGAAGGTACATTCAGGGGTCACCTTGTAATCATGAGAATGAAAGGAAGACAAACAATTTTGGGTGGATGCTGTACACGGTGTATGCTGGACTCAGTGTATGTTGTACACTGTGTAAACTCTTGATCATGGCATGGAGAAATTGAGAGGGATGACTAAAGGTTGTGTTTTGTGATAATGGTTGAGTTGTGGATGAGGATGAGAGATGGAGGATGCAAATCAGAACGATATGGAGGATATGAGCGGATATGAGAAATCAGGGGTACGACATGCCTGAATGGGTTCAGTAGAACACTTATCGGTGTAATTCCCCGCCGGATCACGACTCGTACCTGCTGTATCAAGAATCGCAAATTACCTTGCAAATGGAATTCTCTTAAGTCCCAGTTTCTCATGATGATTTCCCATCCGCTCTCATCTCTCTCATCCTCGTCCTCAACTCTACCATCACCTAAGAACACGAAGTTATGACATCCCGTTCTATCTGACCATGCCATGATGAAGAGTTAACACTGAGTACAGCATACAACCAGTACAGCATTCGCCGAGTACAGCATACATTGCATACAGAATACACCGAGTACTGCATGCACCATGTACTGCATCATCACAAGATCGACTGTCTCCCGCTCCCAGCCAGTCTCTCATCTCTCGGCAGACCATGTTGTACTCAATTCTCTACATTCCCACAATTACAAGTAAATCAATGTATAGAGTCTCAGCTCCCGTCGCGCCTCCCTCCCAAACTACCGCCTCCAGATTGGCCGCCTCCATGTACTCCTCCAATCTCGCTCGATCGTGGCCTCCAAGTGCATCTCCAAACCCACTCGATCATGGCCTCCAATTGTATCTCCACACTTGCTCGATTTCAGCCCCTAAGTGGGCATGATCATGGCCTCGAAGTGCATATCTCCAACCTCACTGGATCACGGCCTCCAGCTGTGATCTGATACTCTCCGGATGTACACGAGCAATCGATTTCCCTCAACGGCGAATATGATGCATGGATTATTGTTCATTATCACTTCTGAATCATACTTGCTCTCATGTTCTTCAACATTGTATTTTTTGCCTTGCTACATTAAGGAACCAAAGAAAAAGGCAAGTGATTGAAACATAAACCCAGGTACACCGAAACAATACCCCGACCAAGCGATCCAATGATATCAATCAAACATGGTTTCAATGTCATCCACTCCATGTCCCATCTCATCACGTCCGACAAAAGCCGGAACACAGAATTCATCAATGGTGGAAAGAAGCTGGAGGCACTCCTTGTAATTGCTGATTATTCGTTGTGGGCGAGAGGCTGAAATTGAATTCCAATGTCATTTGGCTCGATTTGTGATATCCAACAAAGGTGTAATGAGATGTTAGCTATGTGCGAATCTGAATGGGCGTTTGAAAGGCAATGATTGTTCGGCTGAAAATGGGGAGCAACAACAAACAAAAAGAGGAGGGCCAAGATGGGAAGTGCTGTGTGGAAGAGAGGAGTAAACAGACGGTGTGGAAGGAGCGCAGAATGAAAAAGATCGCCAAATCTAGGCTGAGGAGTGCCGACTGAGTTTGAGGAGCGCCCAAAGCGGAGGGGGTGTGGGGGAAAGAGTGCGGAATTCAATAGAGAATCGAAAATTCAGACCAAGGTGCACCAGTTGGAATCGAGTGCGGAATGATACAGAAAAGCTTTAATCTAGTCTGAGGAGCGCCGACTGTGATTGAGGAATGCCAAATCTAGGCTGAGGAGCCCCAACGCGGTTTGAGGAGCCCCGGTGGGGTTTGAAGAGCGCCCATACAAGCGGAGGAGCGCCGAGAGGGGAGGGGGTGTAGGGTAAACAGTGCGGAATTCAATATAGAAGGTATAATTCAGACCGAGGTGCGCCGGTGAGAGTCGAGTGCGGAATGAAATAGACGCCCGTTCATCTACGCTAAGGAGCGCCAATGGAAATCGAGGAGCTCATATCCTCGCAGAGTTGCACCGCAGGCGGTATCGTCCGGGCCACGTTCGTGTAAATGATGAGTGCAGTGGATTCGGGAGTATAATGTATCACAAGTCATGGGCGAAATGTACCTCGATAGTCATCTTGAGAAAACATAACTGTGGCTCTGTTTCCACCAGCATATTCTGACCGCGCATAATGAATCACTGCAGCTGCTAGCACTAAAGTCTGCAGAGTAAGAGGTTGGACATACTGGGATGTTATAGGCTGGCGCCCCAAGCCATTTGCAGTGAAGAGAAATTGGTGTTAAATTTGATCAAGCACTTCATTTCGTGTGAACCATGATTTCTTATCATCAACGACCTTGAAGAGATATGCATCATCAGACAGGAGCTCCTTAACCTGAATCCGAAGCTCAGTTTCAGAGCGCAAATCCAACTGGTAACTATGGACACCAGTTTGATGTGCCCCATCTGCCAACTGTCCTCGAATCGTACTACTGTTTAGTTTTAAGTATGTATATTGTGGGACATAGTCAATATCCGAAATCTGATAGAGGAGCATTAAACATAATCCAAGACCTACCGCTTCTCGTGTTTGCGGATCAATTTTGAGAGATGGACCGCCAGGCAATCGACACACAGATGGCATATCTCCAGGAGCACCTGCTAATGCCCCCTGACGATCCTCAGCTTCAATGGCAAGTTTCGAAGCTTCTTTAATGAACGAGTACTTGTCATCTGATAATATTGGCCAAGGAGTCTTCGTGAATATGTTTGCCTCCATGAACCTTTTCGCTACCTCAAAAGTAGCCTTTTGCTTTTGGGGAATGTTCTGATCTGCAGTGGACTCGGGTTGTGGAACATTCTGGTCTCCAGTAGACTTGCGTGGCGGCAGCGCCAGTGTGGATGGTGCACGGTCAGACTCTGATAATTTGTTGAGCAGGGTTGACATTTGGCGTTTGAGTAGTTGTGGTGCCATTGCCCAAGCTCCATGTCGGGAATTTGGAAACGGAGAGCATGCAATAACAGTATGGGTGCGGCCGCGTTTCCATTGTAGTGGAACCCGTGCAGTTCGTAACGAATTATTCCGGCATGCCTGGCTTAGACGCAGGAACTCCTGTTGGTGACCCAAATCGTCTTCTTTGATGTCGGACGATACGTTGGACTCTCTGGGGTCTTCACTTCCGTCATCACTGATCTCCTGATCGGTATTGTCATCCTGCTTCAATAATGAAATCAGGGACATTAGTCATCCTTAACACAATGCACAATGCACAATGGAAGATAATTGGATGGCAAACATTTGATGGATAATGAAGATTGGCTGCTTTGTTGAATGCCAGTGCTCTCTCAAGGTGTGCTTCTTGATTCTTCTGGGAATCGTGATTCCTCACCTGGCTGGGTGTAGGTTCCATTTGTGGTAGTGACGATAGAATGTTGGGGAATATGGGAGAGAATGTATATGCAGTAAATATAGGATTAAGTGCAATAGAATAACTGGAAAAAAGGAGCAAGAAGTTGGGCATAGTTGGGGAGGATGCGATTTGAGGTGCGCCTTGAAGGGTTCAGGAGAGATGAATTCAATGGTTTATATTGTTATTGAGGACAGTGGTCTAGTGTTGCGATATAGGATGTTGTCAGGTGTGCCGGAAACGATGTATTCCTAAGGCCAAATGTTAGCATCTCCTATCAACAACTCTCTGTATGGATGCAAGAAATGGAGGTTGGCTCAAGCCAACACACACAGAATAGAACCAGACGCACTGGAAGAAAACTCGCAACATTAACAAACCCTTGGTGCTGGCCAAATGGAGCACTGTGAACTGGAATGAAAAGGTGTGTCCTGGCATATAACTCTCTAAACGTAGAAATTATGCATGAATGTTCAAGTAATTGAGGTGACCGCATGGCATAGATTTGGGGCAGCATTTAGAATCAGCAGAAGACGATAGATTTGGGACCTTGAGAGTGATGGCTGAGTAGCAAGGGTTCTTACCGGAGTTTGTTATTGATCAAAGAGAAATATGCATCTCCGTATGTGTTATATCCCCTGGCAGGACCCGTAATTGCACGATATTCTATTGTATTAGGATGCTGTAGCTAAGTTAGCGGTTGATAAGGCAATATTGTAAGCATAACTTCCCTTTCATGCGTTCATCTGAGCCGTGTCTGCAGAATAACCTCCACAACAATGTTGCAGTTAATAGAGGAGAGAGAATTTGGTATACACAGGAGAGATACAGGTGCAGAGAAGGAATGGTAAGGTACGAAGGATAATTTGGGGGTAATAGTATTGATTCAACCACTTGGCGATGCCAAGATTGCTAACAAATGGGTCATGAATACTCACTCACATTCTGATTTTGTGCCTAGTATCTAGTAAGCTGCACACCATGAAATCACATATTTATTGTGAGTCTCACCGCTACAATGGTGACATCAATTAATTTCGGGGTTCAAAGCTTATATGCTACAATGGTACGAATGCATAGTGAGAGGTCATCTCACAGTGGGCAGAGGAATGATGATTGCAAGCATAAAGTTCCGGAAATTGAGGTGCACCAAAGTTTAAATGGTTATGGTTGGATTGAATAGCTGGGGATAGCAAGCTCACCTTACTCTGACAGTTATTTGCACTCTTCGAAGCTGTCTTTTCTTGACATGAGCTTTCAAGATTCTCTCTCTTCGTACTTTCACTCTTGATGCAAATCAGTTCAGATAATCTATTTTCAGATATGAGTTTTGGTGGCCCAAACATACAAGTCAGTCAGAATCGAGTTAAGTCAGCATTTAAAGCATTGTGAACTTAGGTCTCATTGAGTGAGTATGGTACATGGGTGAGCAGGAGTTGCCGGCCATCTTGCAGAGTTACTGAGCAGAATCTGTCTTTTGAGATTCTCGCTCTGAAGCTCCAGCTCTTTTGACAGAGCCTGAACATGCAGAAGCTATTTTAGGATTTCAAAGCATAGGTCCAAGTATACAACTTAGTCAATATCAAGTTAAGTGGAGTTACTAATTGGCTAGGTCTGTGCATTTATGGTGTAGTTGTACAGGGCAACCTTCCTTCAATGGAGAAGTTGACACAGGGCTGACAGTCCAAGGCATTTTAGCGGTGGCCATCATATTCCGATCAAGCATAGGTTGATATATCAGCAGAGGCTGAGCGGGAGGAGCCGCCTGCACCTGAATGTGAAGTGTCTTGATAGATGACAATCTGTGTGCACTGTGTCCACTGATTCAAAGTGAAAGAAAACATGATGAGAATGAAGCAAACTAAAATATAAAGTGCACTACAGACTGGGACACATGCGCTTCAGTGGCAGATTTGTCGCTCTCGAGGGGTGCCTGGGCTGGAATGATCAATCCATAATGAGTCGCAGCTTGGCTTCATACAAATCCAAGATCCTCATTCCGGACTGGATGGCAAGATCCCAGTTGTGCCAGAACTTCGATCAGAGGCCAGGAAATACCCGGCAGAGAATGCTGCAGCTGAGACATGAATGCCTGGGCCATCTCTCGGTATCCGACACACTGCGATGCGGATCCGAGATGTGCCAGAACGTCAATGATATGCCAGCCAAAGCTGCAACTTTGCTACGAATACGTGAGCCAATGTCTCGAATTCTGACAGAAGTACTCAATATAGCCTAGACTGACTATATTGCCGCTGGGATTGGCAAATGTGCAGTGATTGATCAGTCATATGCATATGTACTCAAGCCTTTCCGGTGCCCCTGAACTTTGATCAAATGCCAGCAGAAGCTGCGGCTGTGCCACTAGTAAGCGAGCGGTGTCTCATAATCTAACCGAAGTACTCAATATCGCCTCGACTGTCTCAGTGCTAAATGGAATTTGCAAATGTGCTGTGCTGGAGCTGTCAGAACGCGACTCAAGACATATGCCGAGGATTCTCTGGTGCACCTGAAATTCGATCATATGCCAGCAAATGTTGCGGCACTGGTAAGAATCCGCATGCTGGTGTCTTGTAATCTGACACAGCAACTCAATTTCGCCTCGCCTGACTTTCTTGCCAAATGGGATTGGCAACAATCTAGGGCTTGATCTGTTGTCACGAGACTCATGACAGATTGAGGATTCCTCAGTGCACCTAGAAATTGCTGAATTATGGTTTTTCATTGTTTTGACTTCCAAATGAGTACGTGGCCTCAGGCTTTCTGGTGCACCACAAATTCACAACTGACAAATGATTCGAAGCCCTTTGCTGCATCATTCTCAACATTCAGCTTCTGCCATTTATCATGAGATAGGCCAGCTGGAAAAGTGTAATGTAGCTTATCAATTGACTTCATCTCATATTCGTCATTATTAATAATCCATAATGCCAATGAAATTCCCTCTAACCCGATGAAATCACCCTCTAACAATTCCAACATCTGATCTTTGATTCGCTTCAAAATGACAGAGTGAAAGGATTTATCCATGCAGTATAGTGCACCTTACAAACCACTTTTTTGACTATTTGTATCATTTAGGATTATGTTGGGTGACTGGCTAAAGAGGCGTACCTTGATGAATCGTCCTAACAATCTAACATTGATGGTTCATCAGACTGCAATGTGTCTCCATTCTCTGTCCGCCGCTGCTTATGGTCCACACGAAATGCCAGGATCTGTTGAATCATCGTCGTCGTGATGTTCGGTCGACTCATCAAGCCGTGCAGGATGTTCATTTGGGCAACTCTAGAGTGTTGGTGGAGATGACTCGGGCCGTTATCATAGCCACGAGGAAGAGTATTCAGTCACCATGTGTGTGGAACTCGGTAATGCCCTAGCCCGACAACTCGTGCAAATGCCTTCCGCTGCTCATTCAATCCCTAGAACTTCTGAGTTATTACTGGGTGGGTTGCTGCTGTAAGATTGAGGCCTGTCCCGCCCACTTTGGGTGTAGTTATGAATACAGAGGGATTTCGTGAATCCTGGAATTTGAGCTGCATTTCTGTGCGTTCATCATTGCCCATTTCTGCATACATGTGGAATATATCCGCATGCTCCGCAAAAAACTTGGTTAGCCACCACTTCAAATGACGAACTTGGCCAGGAAGAGGACAAGATAGCGCCGCCTTTTGTGGAGGTGCACCGGGGAGTGCATTGTCATCTCTAGCTTGTTCCGGAAGGAGCGCCTCTCTGGATTTGTCATCCTGGTTAGGTTCGGGATACTCCGCAGGTTCTTTGACCAGCATTGGCCCAAATGTCTCTCTCAGCCATCCGAAAATTGAACAATCCACCCATGTATTGAGTGGCCATTCATCGTACGATTGTCCAGAAACGTCGTTGAGATCCTCTGTGTCTCCCAACACCAACGAGAAACATGCCAACTGCAATCTCTGAACCCTCCATGCTCCTGGAGCACCCCGCAAAGTGTATCTCTCCACAAGAGTTTTCAGTTGTGCATGGTTGTCTTCATTCCACTCGTGATCAATGAGGTGCGCATATTCCTTCGATATCCGAAAGAGTGGTTTTTCATTGGATAGTTCAGAGTCCGACCACGTTCTTATCGTCCAAGGCTTTGCAATCTATGTCATCCGGTGCGCAGCATCCTGTTGAACATCTTCGTCTTCGGTCCTGATAGGATGCATCAAACTCTTCACAGTGGAATACAATGCCTCAGCACCAGGCTTTGCCATCACAGTATCATCCTCTGGATCGTCAGGCGCACCTGAACACAGCCACATCATCAGAAAACAGCTGTCATAGAGTGAACGGAACCCCAGTGTAGCTGTGACTTGAAGTTTGAATCCAATTTTCGCATGCATTGCAATTTGCCAGCCCACACTGTTTTGAGTCTTGTACCGATGGGACTCATCAAAAATCCCAAAACTCCATGCACAGTAGGAGAGTTGGCCGTTGTGTGATGGTTTCGCTCTGGATGTTATGGTATCATACGACACAAGGTGGATATTCCATCAGTTTCGCAGCTTGTCAATACTGGTGTTCAGATGATCGTAGGTGAGATTCGCATTGTCGGTGTGCAACAAGTTGACCAGTTTGAAATCGGTTTCATGTGTCATCTTGCCGATGACAGTCTTGAAAGTCTCTGCCACTCCGGGCATTGTTACCACCAGGATTGGTTTAAATGCTGATACCAACACTGGATTGCCGTGAGGTGGTGTGGTCTAGATCTCCAATGGGCGGCAGGGTACAGAATTCAATCTGTGCAGCGGATGCCACTCCCATTCTTCAACGACAATGCCGGGAAAGTCGTTGTGCGCCACAATCACCTACTCTTCAAGGGTATTCCCCCATAAAATGGACAGTGGCAACCCCAGTACATCTTTCTTAGTCACCAATTTGCAAATCATTGTAGCTGCAACCAAGGTGAAAGTCTTTCCAAGACCCATTTCATCTGCCACCAGTGCTCCTGGCATGTCAGCATCCCAAACCCATCTCCTCACGATGAACCGGAGGGCCCAAACCTGGTGCGCCAGGAACTTAGTTCCGGGCAGGCTTGGAATCGAATATTTGTGGCCTGGAACGTGGTCATCCGATGATTGACAAATAGGAAGAGCATTCAGCAGCCTGACTGCCTCATCAAGACACTCGTGTTCAAATTCGTTGTTGATTGTACTGAGAACCGTATCAAATACAGAGTTGGTATTTGCTGGATTGAGGACCTCCTCACCATCCTCCACTTGCTCCTGAACCTCTCTTGCACGTTTGTCTGTGTTCTGTTCGTCCTCAATGAGCTCTTTCAGTTGCTTCGATGTGAGCTGGGCAGATGGGCTCATGTTCCAGCGCTCCTGAAATTCATTGCAATGTTAGATATTTTACAGACACACTACCGTTGGAAAGAATATATATGAATCCAATACAATCAATCCTATTCTTTCAATCAGAACTTACATTAATACAAGTATCATTTTCTTGCCCACCATCCTCCTCTCCCTCCTCTCTTCCACCCTCTTCAGAACCTTCCAAAGTCTATGTGTAATGATTAGCAGTTGAGCACATCTAGCCTTGGCACGGCAAGCGGGGATTACCTTTGCTGGTCTAATTACGTGCTCGGCAACCGCCTTCTCTGTAGCTCTCCTAATTTCAACCAAAATATTTTTGCATCATGTACAACTTTCAACTTGAAAGCATTTGAAAGGCAACAGTTGTATGAAATCTGGACATATATGGGGTCCATTATGATTTTGTAACGGCGACATGTGACCCGAGGCCGGGTAAGCGCCAGTGTATATAGGTCGCCGCTACGGTACTTAGATTTCTATCGAATATCTTACCACTATACTCTCCATATATTCTCACTCCCTCTCGTGTGCAACCATATTACCATATCATCCGTCTGCGGTCAAGCGTAGGCGTACGTCCCTTTACATTATAGTCAATGTTTCAGTTATCGGATACGTTGCACTCACGAGGATAGACGAGTTATACCCCAATTGTCAAAAGTGACACAACCGACAGCTTGCGCGTCAATTCTACCGTCAATCGTCTACGATGCCTCCTAGGATAGCTGCCAGAGATCGATTGAGCTTGGCTAGTACACGTTTGAGCACGGAAAACCTATGATTTTCTGGCCGAGTAACCCCTATTTTCACCTGACGAGTCTCCGTGGTTGAGGAGCATGCAATCTACAACAGGAGTGATCTCGACGATGAAGAAAACACAGCCCAGAGGGAAACTGACCTGAGGGACAGTCTGGGCGACAATCGTAGCGCACCTGAGCTTCCATGCAATTCGAGATTGCGACCTTGCGGAAGATGGTGGAAGAACATCTATATGATCGCGGTACCCCAAAACGTGTCAATTCACGGTTGATTGAGATGAGTTCAAATACCGACAGCTACAATGAGCACACATTGTCGCAGTCTACAGGATTGCCGTACCCCTAAACGCATCAGTCAATTCATGGCAAAGTCTAGAGATATCAAGAGACGATATACGAGGGAACAAAGCTACCTTCCACGATCGGAGACGAATTGCTAAGCACGCCTACCGAAGAGACGAAACATTAGAGCCTATTCAAGAGGAGCTGGCCATTGTTATGCAGGGCCACAAAGTACTCCTGAAGACCCGGTCATCTTACTGGAGTTGCTGATCGTTCTTTCCAATGACTGCACGATCCTGCATATGTACTCCCTGTCATCATACCAGAGTAGCTGGCAATTCTCATGAAGGACTGCAATGTGCTCAGAGACTCCCGGTCATCCAACCGGAGGTAGTTGTGGTTCCGGCCAAGGACATCTCTGCTATAAACACAGCCGCGGTTGATGAACTCAATGTGCTGCAGCCGTTTGGGTTGACGAACCTCATATGCTGAATGATTGATCCCCGGTCTCAGATCGGCTGTGAAGGCCACTCTTATAAAGAGCCCCTCGATGCAGATGTAACATAATATCTTGGGCTATGTATATCCCGTAATTTGGAGGTCGACTTGGCAACTGCAGGTCGTCTAATCTCTACAAACTCCTGTTGACGGAGAGGCACGAAGGTCACGTAATGACGAAAGTGCAGCACGAAGGTTGCATGATGACGAAAGTGCAGCACAAAGGCCACTAGATGGCGACAGTGCATCGGTGGCAGCAGATGCACCACCGAGGACACCCACGTATGTCGCAAGCGACCTCGTGGAGTGTGGTGAGGTCATTTCCTCCTCCGAGACTTTATCGGTATACCGCATATGAAGGACAACTGAACGCATGCAAGAGGTTATTCTGACATTCTCTCAACGAATGAGGAATGAAGTGGCTGCTGGAAGCGACAATGGAGGTCTCCACTTTGGAAGATACAGGTGGGATTGAGACTATCAACCCAAGCGCTGGACGAGCGAGCAGGGAGCAGCGGCGGTAGTTGCGGCAGAAGAGCGTCCTCAGATCCTTGAATGACTGCTACTGGCTTGCCGAGTCACGACGGGAGGTTGTTGGACTAGCGGGGTTTGGCTCGTTCCTGGGCGAACCGCTTGATCCGCAGGTCCCTGGTTTCCTTTCCCCATCATCCCAAATCCCAAATCTCAAGTCGGAGATAGAGGCTAATACACAGACGCTGGAAAAGGTTATGTACCTACTGATGATGGAGGTCGTATCCCCGTGAGGTACAAGGACGATGTGGACGTATGCAGCAAAGATATGGCGACTCTGGCACCACACCTTTCACGGCATCCAAAGGGAATTGGAGAGGAAAAGCGGTTCTGGCTCAAGGAGCGTGGGAAGAGGGTGAGAGGATATGACAGGGTACACAGCCGTGAGCAACTACACAAATTGTGTGGATCTACGAAATCACGGAAAGAAAGACGGACGGCGGACCGCGGCTGTGTGTGGACCACCGAGCTCTCAATAAAGCCCCGGTGAAGTACCGATATCCTCTCCCACTCATCTCAGGGATGAAGGTGACGAGTACAAAACCGCGTTTTGCACCCGGCACATGCAATTCAAGGACTGAGTCATGCCGTTCGGGTTGACCAGCGCAGCAGCTACAACACCAACCAGAGGAGATGAGTCGTTGGTAGAGCAACGACCCTTAAAGAGAGTGATGAGCCTACCTGAACGGAAATCTTCACATCGAATGACCCTACCGGAAGCGAAATCCGCATACAATGACCCAACCGGAGGTGCCGGAATGAAGGACCAGAGTGCACTTAACGACAGAGAAGTCCAGCGGCAATAAATGCACCCAGCAAGCGGGGATTTGCGTACCAGATGAATCAACATACGCACTTAGCATCCGGAAGATGATAAGCCCACCTAGAGAATTCATGGCCAGAGCACAAAGTCAGAGACAACGAGAACAGACCAAGCGAAGTCCGAAATGGCGAACAGAAACACGATGCAAGTCCAAACACGAAGGTAGTCAAAACACAAAGCAAGTCAACAAACAAAGCGAGTCAAAGAAAGGACAAACCAAGTGGAAGAATGAGATGAAGCAGGCGAAGAGAGACGAAATAAGTCAGCCAAGACCAGCCAAGAGACAAGCGAAGTCGAAGACCTCCAAAGTCCAGAGACGAAGGATTCGGAATAAAGCGTCGGCCAGCAAAGTGACGTACCGCACGGGATCACCAAATGTCTACAGAAGTTCTTAAGTCTACCCAGCCAGGATGGCAATCAACAATTGATGTGAGTCTAAGTCATCGGCGGAGCAACGAACTTTAAAAAGGGGCAATGACCATGTCGAACATGCGCCCTACCAACAAGTAGACAAGCCCTGTAGGATGCAGTCTACCGAGACACGCACCGAGAAGTGGACCGAGGAGTCTACCGAGAAGTCCACCGGCAAAGTCTACCAAGTCAACGAAGACTCTATTGAAGCCTCATTTCAAGAGCCCAACCATGAAGTCGACTGGATGGTCACCGAAGCGGACTTCGAATGGCGATTACCTAGTCAAGCAGTATCTATCAGTCAATGCCACAACCGGCTGCAAGATATACTCTACAGAGCATGCTGAAGCACTGCACGAAGGCTCGGGAGAGTGCAAGTGCACTTCAACTTGGTAAGTATAACCACCGTTAGAGAAGCTTACGTGTCAGATGTCGACGAACGAGATGTGACTACACGCAATTGACTTATACAATCGATGACTACCGAAGTCTATGACCGATGCCGGAAGCGGAAGCTCCCATCCATGCCGAGTCACGAGCGGAAGCTCTCTACCACCCTGGTGAGTCCGACAATCACCTACGCCGAGATATACAAGCTACAGGGACAGATGGTCGGTGGAGTATGAGTTCGGAAGTGGCGGTGCGGAGGATATGGAAGCAGTTCAGACGTTTCCTTTTGTTCCTTTTGTTCCTTTTGTTCCTTTGTATCCTCCTCTTCTCTTCTCTTCTCATCTCTTCTTATTGGATTTCGGCCCAGTACAAATTGTGTCAGCATGGGTTTTTACCACCTGCCAATGGAGGTGGAGTTTCCCCGTGCACTGGATCCGCCGAAAGGTCGCCATCGAGCTGTACCGATCGGTTGTGGGACTTATGGATTCGTACGATTGCGTATGTAGGATGATTGTTTCATTCTTTGTTTCCCTTTCCTTCACTTCTCTAACACTGGCTGTGGCAGCCCAGGAGGTCTGCGCCTAAAGAGGGGGATAATGTAACGGCGATACGTGACCTGCGGCCGGGTAAGCGCCAGTGTATATAGGTCGCCGCTACGGCACTTCGATCTGTATCGAATATCTTACCACTTTACTCTCCATATCTACTCACTCGCTCTCGTGTGCAACCGTATTACGATATCATACGTCTACGGTCAAGCGTAGGCGTACGTCCCTTTACAGATTTGCCCGTTTGTATATAATCCCATATACTCTTCTTCCAATTTGGCCTGCTCCAAGGTGCACTGGAACATTGATGTCATAATGTATGGCTCTTTCGGGCCTCCATTTCTGTCGATGAAATCAATCAGCTCCTCCCAGTGCCTAACATCTGTATACAAAGCTTGGAGTTGTTTGGGGGCTAGTACCATATCCTTGCCATTTGACACCCAGCAAATCACAACCATGAATGTTGTATTTGAGAACTTGGAGATGTGATTTCTCGCCTTTTTGCTAGCGCACTCGCACAAATCCGTCGCTGGTCGCTGCTTGCCTCGCCTTCCCATTTTCCCCACCTTCCGAATTTAACTTGCACATTTCTTCAACAACATCTCTACCCACCGCCGGTGAATCTATTCAGCAGATCGAGATTAAGCAACTGCAGCCGGATCTCGAATGTCTCCATAAAATCTCAACCGCCGGCTCACAAAGCAGGGGATCATCTCGAACCTGTTTCAAACAGTTCTGCCCCCTGATAATGGTCCGATGCTTCTACTCCAGAAACCCAGCCACCCATACTTTCTTCCACTTGTTGAACGCACTGTAGTTGGCCTGCCTCATTCTTTTGGTAAATTGCTTCAAGGAGAATTCTGGTTGCTTCAGGCTGATTAGCGGTTTGCCATCTGCACTGCCCAAGTCCCGTGAATCGTCGCTGTCAGCATCTGAATCAGAATTGTCGTAGGACATCTCCGGCAATGGAGGCAACTGTATAATCATTGTGGGATCTGTTTCCCACTGATCCACTGGCGGCTGGAATCATTTTGTTGTAAGGCTAATGGAGGGTCTCAGAGGTGCAGCGGAATGATGTTTGGGTGGAGGATTTCGGCCCGAAGATGTTGGCCGATTGGCTGGATGGTTTTCTGCCCGTCCTGGAGGCACTCTCGGTGCACCTGGAGATGACGGCCCTTGTCCTTGAATCTGCCGAGGGGGGAACATTTGAGACCCACCATAACCACCTCGGTGGAGGTCATATCCTTGCCACTGTGGCCCATAATTTCGATATCCTTGGCTTGTGCTGGTGGTTGGTTGCGAACTGCATGTCATGTGGAATAGAGAGTGTTGATAAAACTGCAGAGCGCCTAGAAATGGCTGCTGTGAAGGCAGGTAACCATACCCATGCAGCAGATGATATTGATTAGTTTGTTTCCCAAATCGACTGTCTTTGCCAGTGGCAGTTCATGCACTATTATCCAGTGAATCTTAATTGTCTTCAACGCGTTGGTGTGTACCAAATAGGCCACCTGGAGGAGCCATATTCACTGTCTTCAGTGGAGATCCGTTCGTCGACATGTTCAGTGGACAAGGATGGTTGTAAACTACTATAAGCTGCGAGAAGTGATATAGAATTAATCAGAGTATGGTTGAGTATATTGCAGGTAGCAGTGACCTTTGGCGGAATGAAGGGCTTCGTATATCCCATTCTGTTGTCATGATCTGTGGTGTTTCACTCCACCTTTGATCCATGAAACCAACCCGGCTTAGAAAAAGAATCCTTAATAACACACATCCCTCCTTTCTTTGTTATACTGCTCGGATTCATAAACTAGGTCATGGGTTAGGTGCTCACCTTCATACGTTTCGATGACTTTACAGGTCATACAGGGGATATGATATGTTATCTCCAGGAACCCAACACGAAGTATATCCAGAATAAAGGCTAACAGGACGAGGATTATTAGATATAAGTTGTGTGTGTACGACCTTGCAACCTCATTCAATAGGAGGCTTGTGAGTCGAGCAGCAACAGTGCTTACTTCTTATTGAGCTCCTTGTCTAAACATCATTGTTCTCCTGAGGATCCACGCTCCAGTCAAGGATCGTTGCTGAATCAACCATCCTCTCAGTTCTCGATGCTCATTGGGTGGGCATACCGCTAGCTAGGAAGCTCACCTATTCATTGTATTAAGACAATCTACCTTCAGTATCAGCTGCTCGGAGGCTCAAGCATAGGTATACAGAAACAATTCCGGGATGAAGTTGTAGATTATAAGGCCCATCGTGGCGGTTGCAGTGATGACAAAGGAAATCTTCTCTTCTCTGCTAACCACTTTAAGCAGACGATTTCCAAGAATATTGTGCGGGATATGATATATATATCCTGCTTTATGAAGGAAATTGATCATAAGTTGACTTTATTTTACCCCGCATTTGGCGTGGTATAATGCGGCTGCGATACGCTAACTTGAGTTAGCGCGCATTCGAACAAATAGCCCTGACACTCTAAATTACCCCCTGAAGCATCATCGAGATCCATCAGAATACGTGTTCACTGACCATTCCTCGGATATGGTCAACACTTGCCGGAAAGATGTGAAGTGCTGCATCTGCAAAAAGAAATTATTCCACAAGAACCGACTCCAGGCTCACTATCAACAATATCACCCAATTTCGATGAATGAAGGGCTATTACCTGACGGGATTTTACCTCCTCCAAGCTGGGATCGACCCAAGCCATCATAGTTCGACTTCAGTTGGTGCACCTGTGAAAGGCCATCGATGGGCTACTCAAATAGTGATCTGCCCTGAAACGATGTACCTGGTGCGCCACCACCTGAAGATACTCCCGGCAAAGAAACTATAGACCCGCAGCAGCCTGATCTGACATGTACTCCTAATCCAACAATGACACAGGCTCATAGGCAGGTAGTTGGAGTGGAAAATAAGGGGGGGAAAGCATATGGCAAAGCAACTGGATTGTACAACAAGCATCGCAAGTACTCAGAACAATGGAATCCATGGCATCCATTTCAGTCAGCACACAACTTTCAACAGGCTCAATCATATAGCCACCAAATGAAAACGTGGATAGATCAACATCTGAGGCATGGACTGGACAACTTCAAAATCGAATCATTCCAATCAGCAGATGCCCTGCAAAGCTGCTCTCTCAACTCGATTTTGTTGTTGGCGATGATAGTTGGATTGAAGATCATTCACATATCTTTGGAACATTATACTACAGCGATATTTTCAAATGTATACAGTTCCTTTGGACTCATCTCCCATTTCAGGCGCACATCGATTTCGAACCAGTGCGCCTTGCAGACTCGGAAAGTTGCTGAATGTACAGCGCGACGCACACAGGCTATTGGGTGTGGGAAATGCAGAATTAGCTTCCTGCTGGGGCAACAATTGTGACAGTCATTTGAGCATCCGACATAACTCACTTGACCAATATTTGGGTCAATCAGCATGCGTGGCCGCTGTATCTCACAATTGGTAATAATGGAAAAGATATCTGGTGGACACCAAAAAAGCCCGGCTGGATTCTCATTGGTCCGATGTCGTGTCCCCCGAAAGGTGCCAAACAACCTGACAAGGCATGGCATTTCGCGGTTGGAAATGTTATGTCCACACTCCAGAATCTTGACATACCTGGTCCCGACTTGACATGGCATTGTGCTGATGGATTCCACTGACAATGATATCTGCTTTTGGTGGCCTGGGTTGGGGATTATCTGGAACAAGTCATGGTTGCTCATGTCACGTATGGCTCATGCCCGATGTGTGAACTTCGTAAAGGTGCGCCGATGGGTCATTCCACTTTTTGACCACTTGATAACTCAAGAGATCAGGATGTTTACTCGGAAGCTCTGGATTAACCTAATATCGATGATCTGCAAAATCTTGGTGTTCATCCAATCCGAAACCAGTTCTGGCAATACCCTCTCTGCAATGTCCATTGCTTTTGGTAGCCTGATGAATTGCATCAGCTGCACTTGGGTTTAGTTAAACATTTAACGCACTAGTTGCTCAAATACCTGAAAGCTAGAAATGTCAAGGATCAATTCGACAATCAATTCACATCGGTACCACGATATCCGGGCCTCCAGCGCTTCTCCAAGCCATTCCATTCGATGAAATGCGGCTCCTGGCAGGGAAAAGTGATCCGGGGCATGAACAGAACACAGGCAGTGAATTGCGCTCCGATTCTTGACTGCTCCAAGGATAACTGGGGGAACTGGGGCGGAAACAACCTCTAATGAAATGGTAATGGGAGTAGTGCGGGCATTATGTGAATTCTCTCTACTTGTTAGCCAGCAAAATCACTCTGATCTATCCCTGAAAGCACTAGATGATGCACTGAAGCGATTCTACAAGAAGAAGGGTGCTTTTCGAGAACAGACAATGTCGACGTCTGTGAAGGCCAAAGTGGATGAACAGTTGGCAAGAGAATCCCATCAGTTATGAGAACAAAAGATTCATAAAATGAGCGCTGCGATGGAGGTTCAGCTGTATGGGGCTGAAAAGGTTACAACAACAAGACAAAGGCAATTGCATGTGCTCCTGAATAGAGCCCGACAAGCGGCAACCATATGGTCAGATGCCGATTGGCAGAATGCAAAAGAGCGGTTGGAGCTACAAATCCATCAAGTGACACCTGGTAAACACAAGCTTTTCGATGAATTATTCCAACATCATAAGCGACAACTATTGCAAGAAGGCGGGACAAAGGCAACCGGTCCCAGAAGTATATTCGCCAAAACACGTTCTCAAATGAAGACTGCTGCAGAATAAGAGGTGGATGGAGTGGCAAAGATGACCGCCGACAAGCATGTGTGATTTCCGGTCCGCCTATTTGATTCTGAGACCGATGCCACCACCTGGAGTATCACAGATATGCACCAGGTTGCGAATCAGCTGGAGAGAGAGATTTATGGTATCACTTCGAATGAGCTGATGCGGTTCAAGAAGGAATTGTCCATCAGCGTGATTGAGTTTGAAGCTTGGTAGAAGGCAATTGGCATTCACGAGCTCAGGAAAACCAACATACAGCGTGTAATCCATTCCAGATATCCAAAGATGCATCTGGTGAGCCACATATCAGTGTCAATTGGGTGAATGGGTTCTGCCGACGATTCTGTGACCTATATTTCTGAATGGCTACATATCGGCAATGTGAAAGAGGCATATCAATCTACACATACAGGAATTTTCATTCGACAGATGCTCAAACACAATGCCCAGTGTACCCATCTTGACTTTATGGAGGAGAAGATGTCTCATCATGCCCTTCAAGGCTGGTACGATTTTGACTACGCAAATGTTTTCAACCTTCTATCTGCTTCCGATGAACGGCGAAATCCTCGCAGAGCACATCTTGTACGCGTCCAGCATTGTCAGGAAGTGCCATTTTTCCGCCCCGGATCACAACGGGTACATCATTCGAGAGAATCCCATGTCCGCGGAGTGTGCAGAAGTATCGAATTAACCTCACTCAGAGATGCGTCAGAAGCTGTTGGAATTCTCAACTTTGGACAGCTATTGCGTGCACAAATTCAAGAGGAGTGGGGACATGAAGTTTGTAGACTGGTGCCCAGATATGATCAGAATGCACTCAAAGACAGTAGTATTAGAAAACGTCAGAATGGGCTGTTGTACTACCGTCAACAATTTCACTGCACTACATCTGTCGAGCGTCTGGGACTTGATTGCAAGGTAGAATATACCAATGCCAACCAAGGGATCATGCCAGAATCTCATAACATCTGGGTCCAATATACGGACAGTGACCTCGATAACACCATCCAACGCCGTGATCCTTCTTTTCCTGTATTCAACTTTTTTTGATTTCACCGAGTCAGATCCTGCACTTTCAGGAGCAACTACCCGCCGGAAAGATAATATCGAACTTCTCTATGAGGTGCACGAACACTCCCCAATGGATATTACATCCTCAAGCTCAAGAATATGTGCTGGTGATTCGAACATAGTACAGAGATCTGCACGGTTGGGCTGATCGTGTTGACGGGTTCATCTGGGTTGTCAAACGGACTGATAAGATGCATATTGTACCTGTCAGAGCAATTGTTGGACCGGCACATTTGGTGTGAGAGAATGCTGAATCGGATAGAATCGATAGCATATGGCTTGTAAACAATCATGTGGATTTAGATACCTACTGGACTGTACATTAAGTTACAATGCATGAATCAAGGTGTGCAAGAGAAAGAGAGTTAATTGAATTGTACTATTTGACATAAACATTATAATAATCACTCCCGGGGAGTATGTCTCCAGGTTTGAGGTGCACCAGAATAGTCTTTGAGACAAGGCCAGAACTCATAATAGCTTCGAAATTTGCACATTCTAATATTTTGATTTTGTAGGATTTTGAAGACAACTATTCACTCTTCAGGATGGTCTTGTATTCTGTTCCACAACCTCCGGAGCATTGGGAGGCACCTGAGAAGTAGTCTCGGAGCACCTGTGAGCACATTGCTTTGCATTGAACCTATCCGAGAGCATCTCAGAGCATCTGGAAGGATCATTGTGGCTGTTCAGAGTGGCTGAGTTGTTCAGTTATGACTTCGAAACCATTTTACATTTTGATGATGTGATGCGCCTGGAAATCATAGCTACTACTTATTGTTCGACGATTTTTAAAACTCATGTATTCAGTTTGTATTCTCATCTATGTATCTATATAGCGACCCATCTGAACACGGTATATCTGGACTGTCTCCAGGCGGAGGTGGAGAGCAGTTCGAGGTGCACCCGAGAATGACGATGGAGTGAATTCAGGGATACTCTCCGAGGCCATGATTGAGGTACTTTTGAGATACACTTGGAGGCTGTAATCGAGCGAGTTTGGGGACGAACTTAGAGGCCATGATTGAGCGAGTTTGGAGTTGCACTTCGAGGCAGTAATTCAGCGTAGTTGGAGATACAGTTGGAGGCCATGATTGAGGCAACTTAGAGATGCACTCCACGATCGTGATTGAGAGAGATTGGAGATGCACTTGGCAGCCATGATCATCTGCGTTTGAAGATACACATGGACGCCGTGTTCGAGCAATTTTGGATGAGTACTTGGAGGAGGTCGATGGACGGCGCTCTGGGTGCTGAGACTCTATTCATCAGTTGGTTAACTTGCAACCGTGGTAATGTAATGAGGTGACATTATCTTGGAGCTCTCATGGAGAGCCCGCTGATGGAGGTTGATTGTATAAGGAGACATGTCAGAAGCTGAAGCTACATTCAGCGGTCCCCTCGTAATCATGAGAATGGAGAAAAGACAACACATCTTGGGTGGATTCTGTACTCGGTGTATGCTGTACTCGGTGTATGATGAACTTGGTGTCCACTCATGATAGTGGCATGGAGATATAGAGAGGAATGGCTTAACTTTGTGTTCTGCGATGATGGTTGAGTTGTGGACGAGCAAGAGAGAGATGAGAATGAAGATGAGAACCATGTGGAGGATACAGGCAGATATGAGAAACCAGGTGTACAACTTGCCCGATTGGGTTGGCAAGACCGCGGATCGGAGTTATGACACACTGGATCAGGACTCGTGCCTGCCATACTGCGGATGGTAAATTGACTCGCACAAGAAATTCTCTGAAGTCCCTGGTTGTCATGATAATTTGTCCCATCTCCTCTCATCTCTGTCTTTCTTGTCCTCAATTCTACCATCACCTGCAAAAACAAAGTTAAGTCATCCCTCTCTATCTCTCCGTGCCATGATCAAGAGTTAACACCGGGTACACCATACACCGAGTACAGCATACACCGAGTACAGCATACACCGAGTACAGCATATAACGAGTACAGCATACACCGAGTACAACATACACCAATACAGCATCATCGCAACATCGACTGTCTCCCGTTCCCAACCAGTCTCTTGTCTCTGGGCAGACCATGTTGTACTCAATCCTCTACATTCTCACAATTACAAGTTACCCAATGAATAGAGTCTCAGCTTACGTCACACCTCCCTCCCAAACTACCACCTCGAGATTGACTGTCTCGAAGTATTCCTCTAATCTCGCTCGACAATGGCCTCTCAATGCATCTCCAACCTCACTCGATCACGAGCTCGGAGTGCATCTCTCTGTTCACTCGATCACGGCCTCCAAGTTGATCTCCACATGCCCTCAATTACCGCCTCCAAGTGCATCTCCAAACTCGCTCCATCACGGCCTCCAAGTGCATCTCCATACTCGCCCTATCACAGCCTCCAAGTGCGTCTCCAGACTCATTCGGTCATAGCCTCACAGTTCATCGCTAAGGGCATTCGGTCACGATGTGGTGAAACGGTGAAGCTAGGAGGCAGACTGCCCAACATCAACATTCCCCCATACCTCGCATGGCATCCGAAGGGAATTCTTCAGACAGACAGGTTCTGGATCGAGGAGTGTAGGAAGAGAGTGAGGGGATATGATGGGGTACCTGGCCGTGACGGACCACAAACTGCGTGGATCTATGAATGCTTCGCAAGACTGCGTGAGCAACCCCACAAATTGCGTCGATCTGTGAAAACTCGGACAGAGAGCATGGGCCCAAGAGCTGGGAAAGATAGAGGGTGTATTTCGTATAATGAGATGATGTTTATCTACCCTGGGGTCTGCCAAAAATATACTCCCTGTCGCTCAGTCCGTCTCTGGTATTTCTGCATTCTCATACCCCCCCGGGCAGCTTCCCCTGGCCAAACCGAATGGTGGTGGTGAGACACAGAGTTTTCCGCCACAACGGCCTCCAAGTGCATCTAAAAGTTCTCTCACTGGGCACCTCTAGGTGCTACTCCAATTACGCTCGAGTACCATCTGCGGCCCAATTGACCGTATGTATACATATAGAGAGACTTTGATAATACATGCCATATTATGATGTAGCGAATCTGGTGACTGTAACAATGACGAATATGATAGACGCGATGCTTTGTGGTTATGGAACCCTAAGACCCACTGTGGTGAGGATGCGCCACCAAGTCTCCCGCAAAGCTGCGCAGAGTTCTGAGCTACTCGCTATGTCTCCCTCAGACCTGCGCAGAGGTCTCGGCTACACTCGAAGTCTCCTGCAGACCTGCACAGAGGTCTCACCGACTCCAACATTTGACTATTCTATAAGTTAAATCTCGTAGCATCCTAAATGCCCCATCCATAACTGTAGTTGCTTCCAGGAGCACCTGAGAATGCTCTTGCAGAGTCTGAGAGTACTCTGCTTAGCTCGAGGGGGGCCTGGAAGCATCTGGAAATATTTTGGAGCACTGGTGAGAATGACCGGAGTGTGTGGGAGGTTGGCGTGTGAATTCCGGACTGAGTTACATTTTGCTGATGAAGTGGCAAGTCCTGAGGAATATATAGGTAGCTTCGAGTCAAAATGAAATGTGTAACAGCCAACTTGCACATTCTACACAGAATGAATCCTGATGTGTATAGCTGCAGGTTACACAGGTTTTCAACCATTCTGCGATATGCACCAAGTCGGTCTGATGTTGGGTGTTTGTGTACACTGAACACTTCATGTGAAAGACCGCTGAAAGTGCGTTTTTGTGAGATCTAAACCACACATTGTTTGACGGAAAGGGTGGCTGCTGATGGTTGCCTGAAGAAACCCCTGGGATCTTACATGAAACAGATGCGATACATCATTTAATGATATACGGTTAGCAGCGCTATTCATGATGTATTGCCGGTCAGTATGCTGATTTGGCTTTGTTCAAGTCAATCAAGCATATCAACCTCGCCATAAAAGATGCAGCTTGCCTCCATATAGTCCAAATCTTGCAACATCCAACATCTCCCCCATCAACAAAGCCAACACAAAATACAATGGTCAATCCTCTGAAAAGAAACTGTTCACCACCTTCGGCAGGAAAATATGGCCAATTGACGAAGCGCTCCACATGCCGAACTCATGCAGCCAATGAAGGCAAGACTAGCTTGAAAGCAGAATGGGTGTGAGCACTCGAGCATTGCGCAGCTTGCGATCTGAAACACAGCTTGCACCGGGAAAACAACGAGAACCGCGCTTTTCAAGCCACGAAGAGAAGGTGAAATGGATGGAGGATTATGTGGAAACAGAGACAGCTGTGGCAAGAAAGCGAGTTGAAAACGCAGAGGCAGCAATTCAGCAGCAGCAGGAGCATATGAGAAATGCTGAAAAGGCGGGATTGACAATCACAAAGCCTGGAACAACATTTGAGGAGATGGTGAACACCATCGGAGATAGATTGAGTGATGTTGCAAGTTCCACCAATGGGGAGGATGGGGAACACGAGGATCATGATGATGATGAAGATACTGAGCTGGGCTAGCTGAGCGAAGATGACAAACCCGGCTGCGTGATAGGCACAATCTCCAAAATGGTACCCGATCGGATGGCGCGTTTTCGGCAGACCCAGATGAAGCTTGAAGATTGGACCCAACCAGGCTAGGGAGACCCAGCTGACTACTTCTATAAGAGAGATACGAAGTACTGGTCCACTGAATTGAATGTTCCGGCTGTTGTTAACCCACAAACAGAAAATGACATAGCCTCATCTGCACTGACGACATTTGTTGAGCTATGGAGACTGTTGATAATCTCCCTTGAAAATCACAAATGCCGCAAGTGACTTCTCAACCAGGAAGGAGTCATACGAGGCTTCGCTCCTGAAAACCCCAGACACACACACACATCCGCTCTTTCCCACCGGACGCAGCACCCAATTTGTCAATGATTATCAAATCAATGCCTGTTGAACCAGTACACTTTCACCCCTGTACAACAAGTCCCAAGCTAAATACCAGATAGAGATTGGATTTGAACTAAGCAATAGTGACAGCTCCTGCGTCGCTGGAGGAGTCAATAGACAAATTGCTATTGTTGATGATATATCTCCTGGAAAAGCGATTTGTGTACCTATTTTGCTACGTGTCAACTTTGACTTGATTTCGGTGACCAAATTGTGAGACACAATTATTCGTCTATGCATGTGCAAGGGTCGGATGGGGCATTCCAATATTCTACCCTCCAAATCACATTGGCAGACGACCAATGAACTCGGTGTCATCCTTCCTGTTACTGTTTAGTCAGAAAACGAAAGCTAAATAATAGAGGAAACTCACTAACAACATTGAAATTTGTGATGTCTTACGCATCATCCATGGAGAGGTCAGAGTGCAACGCAAACCATGATGAATGACGACCGTCATGCTGCAATGGATCATGAATCCAACTGCGTAACTCGCTGCACAGACCTGGTGCACATGGCCGGGATTTCGAAAATTATTTTTGGTAGGTCATGGAAATCACAGAGAATGAGCTGGATAAGGAAGGGTCAGGAAGTTGGGCTAAATATATCAACAACTAGTGTACAGATCTACATGCGGTTAATTGCCGGCTGAATGTGCCACAAGATGATAGCCTGATGTCATTCATCACTCAGTAAATGTGTCTAGTGGTGGATCAGAATTTGACAGGCTTCGAAGCTTTTGGATGCAGATGTTTTTACATAGAAAAGATATATTGGCTGCTAATAACGACTGTATGCATTTTTATGTACAGTTGGGGACCATCGAATGACTGTTACTATGCCATAAAGGTGACTGTCAACGTAGCGTCAACGATTTTCGGTCTTACAATATCTACAAACAACAGGCTGCATAGTCACTTCTTCCCACCGTGATTGTTTAGGCCATTTTTATAGATAAAACGGAAACTGACATGCTCATTACCCCATCCTGGAAATGAGCGTCAACAATGCGTCAACGATTTTTGGTCTTGTGAGTCTGATAATCAAACACAGACTTGGTCGCTGTAACACATAATGAAAGTCTTGGCCGCCTTTACAGCCAACAATGCTAGCGAGGACATTGCTACTATCTGCTAAAAAGGAGTGTCAACTGGGCATCAACAACTTTTGATCCTGGATCATGGATAATCAAACTGCTGTGTGATACCATTGAGTTATAATCGAAGTGTTGGCCGCCTTAATGGGCAAAGATGATATTGAAGATATCGCTACCACCTCCTAAAAATGAGCGTCAATGGTGCGTCAATGATTTTTGGTCTCGTGTGTTGATTAATCAAAGGGCAATGCAACAACAACAATCCAGAATCAAAGTATCGGCCGCCTTAATGGTGAAAAATGCTGCTGAGAACATTGCTACCACCTCCAAAAATGAGCATCAATGGAGCTTCAACGGTTTTTGGTCTTGCATCATGCATACTGACAGCACTGTGCAACGGGATCAACCCATGATCAATGTATTGGCCGCCTCTATTGGCAAAAATGCTGGTGACAATGATGCTGCCACCTCCTAAAGATTAGCTTAAACAGGGCGTCAACGATTCTTTGTCTTGCATCTTGGAAAATTCAAGGGCTGTGGAACAGTGTAACCCCACAATCAACCAAATGGCTGCCTTCGAGCGCAAAAATGCTAGTTACGATATCGCGTCTGCCTCCTACAATTGAGCACCAATGGAGTGTCAACATTTGTTGTTCGTGCTCAGTGAGCTACACAGCACTGAAATGTATTGGGTTATTCCTCAATTGAGTTTTACACAGTCAGTCTTTTCAATATGATCTTGTATACAACTTCACAAATATGCATTCAATGTCTCACAGATCTAACTATTTTTGCAGTTAGCTCTAGAGTCAATATTTAAGAACCAGCTATCTACTTTGCTACACCATAACTTTTGGCAGTCACTCAAGTCAGATCATCCATGTTTCAAATTCTTACCGTGATGTTGCATTCAAAATCTGGAAATACTTTATTGCCAGAGGTTATGATCTTTTCCAAAGATGAACGTGTCTTTATTCGTGATTTGAGCGACCCCAGTTTAGAAATCATCTTCAATGGGTGGTGGGCTGCAATGAATGTAGGCTCGAAATGTCCTATTGGTTGAAATAATTCTAGACATGTTCCTTGGTGGCGATTTTATTTGCACTGCGGAATTGACGAGAATGGCAGCCCTGGCATTATATATATTGTTTCTCATCAAGTTCTTCGCCATCCATCAGAACATGGGACCAGCTCATAGGGGAAACACTTGCTGGCACAAGCTCACATCCCAAAGTTACTCACATCCCAAAGTTAAGCGAATTAACAGAGGGCGAAGTTACTGAATTGGCTAGTTCAACGGTTGATGAAGCAGCTGCGGTCATCTTGAAGTGACCAGGAAGTCGAGGAATTTCAAAAGTAAGATCCCAAAGGAAATTCATATCGTACATTCAGATTTGATCAATAATAAATAAATCGTCAGACAAACCACTCCAGATTGGCAGCGAAGAACTATGAAACTTCTCAATTTCGCCAAGAAACATGGAATCGCTACCTCATATTAGGATTGATTTTGGCTCATATTCCATGGAACGCTAGATCAAATCCGGGGTTAGGATGGTTGTAGGAAGCATTACAAAGTGATCTCGTGCTGCCGTGCACAACCACCCTCAGCGACATTTGCCTTAGGGAATACTCACCGACGGTGGATGCAATTATTAAGTAATTGCACTCACAAAATTGGGTTAGTTTAGCATTGGACGGGTGGAAATCAACAACAAAACCATCTGTAACCTTGGTCATTGGTTAATATATCCCTCGAAATTAGGCATTGCGAGAATTACAACTCACTGTCAAAGGTGTTTATTGCATATTGTCTTCCTTTCTCGAAAGACAATTGAGAATGATCGGTGAAGGGCCAACGCAGTGCAGCAAGGCTAGCCGTACATTTGAAGGACATTCTTGATTGTCTTGAGCATACCGACAGCCAGTTCGTAGAGTTTACGACTGATAATGCTTCCGCAAATTGCTTGACGACTCGTGAGCTGCAATCAACATTTGAGTCCTCCAGAATTGTGTGGCCTACATTGAGGAACCACATACCATGCGTGGCCCATGTCATACAGCTGGCATTAGGTCCAATCATGAGCAGTCTCAGTGTAAAAGGCCATGCCAAGTCTTGGGAAGCCAATGTGCGCAATTAGCAATTTGGAGAGAATGCAAGTATACACATTGGAAAGGGTCAAAGACTTCAAAAAGGGAGTAATGCTCGAAACAACAAGGGGTCGGTTATGAGATCAAGTTTAGCAAAGATACTTGAGAAAGTATGTATTTCAAGATAGTTTGAAAGTCCCAAAACTAACCTTCATATAGCAGAGAATGCTTGCTGTATTGATTACACAAACACCTGGTCATCCAAACGAGTTCATTGACTGTTAAATCACCAAAGTCTGCATTGCGGTACTACATATTATTCAAGTGAAGACACATTGGAATTGGACACTGGTGATGCGTGAGCGAGCATACCAGTTACGAGAATTCACCCCTAAGCAGCTCCAGTATCCAAACTCAGTAATTACCGCCCACTCTTCACAACACAGGATGAATGGACCATCATCAAGTACGTGATGCAAGTGTCAATGGCATTCGGATACTGGACTATGTGGATGTCAAAGCGGCATACGGTCACATTGAATCACATCATCACAGTCTGCAGTGACATGTTTGATCATATGGATGGGGTTGTCCAAGCTTTAGCAAACTAGAAGACTCAAATGAAGGAAGACTTGTACTTCACCATGAAGTTAGCGTGACAGAAGCTGTCCAAATAATGTGTGCAAGTGACCCCAATGACGGGTATGCTTCTCATTTCGGCACATATCCTCGATCCTCTCTGGAAGTTGCAATCGTCTATGATGTGGGACAAAGAAACGGTTATTAAACCTGAGGTCAAGACTTCGTATACTACCGAATACCAAGAGGCCTTTCAGAAGTACATGCAGACTGAATTCTGTTCCAATTACAGACATGTGCCGGTCACTAAACCCGAAAGAGTACCGTGCAACAATCCCTTCCCCTCCGCAACAGCTTCTGGATCCGATCAATCCTCTTTTGATAGATATGACGTTCCCAGCGATGATCCAGAATAGTTAATGCCTAACAATATTGCTGAAATAACACCCAGACGAAGTGATTGCACAGCATGCATGTTGACTGCCACCAGGCTCTATTTGAATTCACCGCCTAAGGCACCAAAGAACTGGAGGCAAGTTGATCCAAATCTCAATGATTACCACTTTGACCCAATGGAGACTTGCAGTAAATTTTGGATACCGGATATCACTGAGTGGTGGCACCAACCAGAGGATTCAAATTCAAAGTACACTGATCTCTCAATTGTGGCACGCAACACATTCTCTATCATACCACATGGTGCTGCAGTGGAGGGCAGTTTCTCCCTTGGGCAAGAAGTTATCGGCTGGAGGCAGTCCAACACTACAGGCAAGACCCTTCCCCAAAAAGTCATACTAACTTTGTTTGGTCGAGCAAATAACAGAATATTGGCCGGCGATGATCCCGCATTGGCTACAACGAACACAGAAAACGACACAGAAATGAAGTGAGTGGCGGAGGAAAGACAATTACCCATAATGGCTGAGGTCCACAACATTCTGGAGATGTGGCATGGCAGCTATAACCTACGTGCTACACAGAAGAAATCTCGCGCCCAGAATAAGCAGATGACAGTCATACAATACTTTTCAGATATGGAAGAGATCGTCGAAGCATCCTGGTCACTCTTTCAACCCGACAGTGCGGCTGCATTTGAATTGACAGAAAGATCACCTTTGCCACCAACTATGTCTGCAAAGAACCTCCATGGAGGACAAACTCAAATATTGAATGTCCGCCGAGTCATATCAATTGACCATCATCCAGTCAGGAGTGATGATGATAGTGCTCCTGAAAGCATTTCGGACACCACCAATTGGTTGACCTGGAATGGCAACTTGGATAATCCCAATCACACTGGAGACAATTGCGCGGCAGACATTGACTCTGATAGGGAGCAAGACAATGGCATGGAGGAACCGGAATCCGCAGAGCAGCAGGATGTGAGCACTACACCGAATGTTCCCAGATTGATACAGCCAACATGGACGTCAAAGAGTCAGAGTATACAGGTGTTGGTGATGTTCAATGCAATGGAAATGAGGAGGACTAAGGGAATCAAGAAAAAGTAGGACACAATTCATCAATATGTTTCACCAGCATCTATATGTAGCTTAACTGGGAGCATCATTTAGAGATATATTACTGGCGAATGGTGAGCAGTCGCATGTGAATATCGGTTGATGATCAAATGTACAGCAGGCACAAAGAATGATTTGGCAACATATATATAATTTAATAGCATGAGAGAGAACAGTGCAAGATTATTACGGGGCTCGGCTTTGCCACAGTGCTTAATCTCATTCTGTCAGAAAGCCATCCAATAAGTTCAAATCATTATGAAAACAATTATTGATGGCAGCAGATGTTGAATGGACAATACATTAAAATGAGTGTCAACAATATTTGGTATTGTAAGTATGGTAATGGAATGGTGATTTGGTCGCTGCTATGCATAACCGACGGAACGGCAGCTGTTATACGCAAAAGTGATGGCAACACAGTCACTGCCTCTTTGTAAGAATGCGCATCAACAGAGCGTCAACAATTGTTAACTTTGAATGTCGGGTAATCTACATTCCGATTGGTTGCAGACATCCATTGATGAGGTATAGGCAGCCCTTAGGGGAAAATCCAACGGCGACATGCTCCTTGCCACATCCTGAGAATGAGGGTCACAAGAGCGTCATCAATTGTTGGTCCTGCATATTCTGTATTCAAGGCATCGCCCGGATATTGAAGCTCATAACAGAACTATTGACCTCCTTGATAGGGAAAAATACACTATATCAAAGGAAAAACACAGAGTTCAAAATAATCGATATTGCAAACTGCAAAACATCCAAATACAAATTATTAGCTATTTGATACGCAATTTTGATAAGATACGATTATCAAACTACAACAACAAGATGCTTATATCAATCTATAGATGGACCCACTGGGCGCGCCACTGACAACCCGGCCAATTCAGACGGGTTGGGTGATTTCCATGCATCAGTACCCGAGTTCATGGTTCGGGTTCAATGACAACCCTGACCGCCTATGTGGCAACGGTTCAGTTTGGACCCAGACGCATCCCCAAAGTGACGGTCTGGAACCGTTGCTAACACTACTCCTGTAACTCAAGCAGAATAATATTCTGTTTCATGGTTATAATGACAAGGGATTGTACACATAACCTGTGTGTATACAATCTGCAACTTTGTTGAGCCAGGAGGCCAAAAAGTTGAGCAGTAACAACAAATCCTTCCTAATAAGCTCCTGGTGGAAACTAGATTGTTCTCCTGAGGATCATTTGATCCATCAAGGATTAAAACTGAAGCAGATATCCTACAAGCTAAGTTGTTCCAGTTGATCATTGCATAGGCATTCAGCTGGCTAGGCACTCACCACTGCATTGGATTAAGACGACCCACATTAATTCTCAGCTGCTGGGAGGCCGCAGTGTGTGTATCACATACATTCACTGATGCTGCCAGTGGTGATTGTCGCTGCACCTGATGAAGTATAGAAATGCTCATTGCAATTGAAGACAAATTAAACCTTCTCTTCTCTGCTAACAATTATCAGCAGATGACATGCATGAGAATTGTACAGGTCATGGGATCTATAGGCTAGTTAATACGGAAATGAGACGAGATTCTGACTGTGATATACCCCTCCCTCGCATGATGTGGCGTGTGATGTGGCTGTGATTGGGATAAAATGACCCCGGTTTGTGTACTTTGAAACAGATATCTCTGATGCTCTAATCCACCAACATGACCATCAGTCTCAGAAAAATCATCAACACTTTTCAGAATATGTACACCGGTAATTTCTGCGATTTGTTTAACACTGCTGGAAAACATGTTGATTCCATTCTCTGCACCACAAAATTAGTCTATCTGTACTGTCTAAAGCCCACAATTCTTCAATAACACCCAATATCGATGAATCATAGGCTACTATGACAGATCATTTTGCCATCCGCAGGCTGGAATAGTCTCCAGCAATCACAGTTCAACATCTGTAGGTGTTTCTGAGTGGTGATCGACAAGCTATGCATATGTATCCAACGTTCCACCTAGACACAATGTACCTGGTGAATCAGCTACGGAAATAGTCTGCATGAAGATACCATAGACCCACAGAAGTCTCTATTTGATGTGTACCCCATATCAAACCAGGACAAATAAGTATAAGAATGTATTTGGAGTGGAATATGCGGCTGGGAAAGTTTATGGCAAAGCAGCTGGATTGTACAACAAGAATTGCAAGTACCCAGAACAATGGGTTCCATAGCATCCATTTGATTCTGCACACGACTTGATACTGGCTCACTCATATAGCTAGCAAACGAAACTGTGGATAGATCAACATCTGAGGTTTCAACTGGACAACTCCGAAATCAAATAATCCCAGTCAGTCAATACACAGTGACAGCCACTCCCTGACATTGATTTCATGCTTGGAGTTCATACTTGGCTTGATGATGATTCACAGATCTTCGGAGTTTTACACTATGGAGACATTGGCCACTCTAGACTATTCAACTTAGTACATGTCCCATCTCAGGTGCGGTAAAATTTCAAACTGGTGCACTTTGCTGCCTCCCAGAGTTGTCATGTATACAGTGAGATACTCACTGGTGATTGGTGGTGGAATACAGAGAATCAACTCACTGCTGGGGGTACAATTGTACCAGTCATCTGAGTATCTGACCAGACTCTCTTGATCAATTTTTCTGGCAATCAGCATGCCTTGCCACTGTAACCCACAAGTGGTAGTATTTGAAATGATATCAGCTGGACACCTGAAATGCGTGACTGGATTCTCCTGGTGTTGATGCCTTGTCCCCAAAAAGGTGCCAATAACACTGAAGAAGCATGTCATAATGCATTTAAAATAGTACATTCCCCACTCAGAAATCTTTGTCATATATTGTCTGGGCTTGAAATGGAACTGCACTGATTGATTCTGGAGTCAACGTTACCCTCTGTTGGCTGTTTTGGTTGGGGATTATCCAGAATCAGTAATGGTAGCTCAAGTCTCATAGGACTCATGCCTGATGTGTGAAGTTCCTGAAGGTGCGGCACTGGCACATTCAACTTTTTGCTTACTCAATAACACAAGAGATCAGCATGGTTACTCAGAGCTTCTGGAAGAAACCAATATAGATACTGTACACATACTAGGTATCCACCAAGTCTATGACCAATTGTGGCAATACCATCTCTGCACTGTCAATCGGATTTGGCAGCCAGATCATTCCCATCTCCTTCACCTCCAATTACTAAACCACTTATTGAACTGGCTGCTGAAATATTTCGAAGGTAGAAATAGAAAAGATTAAGTGGACAATTGATGTACATCGGTATGTCTATTTAGAAATCTGCAGTGGTTGTATGAATGATTTGGTTCATTGAAAACTGGCACCTGGCAAGCAAAAGTGATTCGTGAAATAATCCGAATTCTGGCTGTGAACTGAGCTCCAATTCTTGTCTGCATTGAGAATGATGGGAAAGTTGTGGCAGACTTAGCCTCTGAAGCAATGGTAATAGTAGCAGTGGAGGCAGTATCTGAATTGTCCCTGTGTATTAGCTATCTAAGTTGCTCTAATCTATCATCCAAAGCACTAGATATACTAGAGCAACTGTATCAAAACAAAGGTGTTTTTCAAGAACAGAAAATGTTGAAGTTTGCGAAGGCCTGGGAGAACACAGAGTTGGCAACAGAATGCTATAAGCAAGGAGAATATAAGATTCATAAAATTTGCATTATAATGGACATCTGTGTACATGAGGCCAAAACTGTTACTACTACCCAACGTATGCCATTTCGAGTGTGGCTGATTAGCGCCCCACCAACTTCAACTAAATGGTTAGATACTGATTGAAAGAATGCAAAGGATCAATTAGAGCATGATATCCATAAGGTGACACCTCTTAAATAGATGCATTTTCATAAATTATTCATACACTATGAACAACAACTATTGCAGGAAGTATAGAATATGGCAACCAGTCCCAGAAGAATATTGACTACAAAACTTGTGCAAATGAATATTCTGGCAGAAGAAGAGATTTAAGGGGAGGTAAACATAACAACTGGCAATTGTGTAGACTTTCAGATCTGTCTGTCTGATATGGAGACTGAGACAACCTCCTGGAGTATGACTGCTTCAGACAGTGGAACAGACTGTCTGGAGTGATACATTTACGATATCACCTCGAATAACCAGAAGTGGTTCTGGAAGGAATTCTCCATCGATGTATCACATTGGAAGATTGGTGTGAGGCAATCAATTCTGTTGAATACAGTCAAACCATGGAACAGCAAGTAATACATTTTGGTTATCGACAGATGGATCCTGTGAGCAATATATGAGAGCCACTTGGCAAATTCGTTCGGGTGTCAATTTCCCCTGGGATAGATCTGGAGTGCATTATATGTGCAATGTGAAGAGAGACACTGATTGAGCAACAAAGCCAATCACATGTAACAAATGCTTAAGCATAAGAACCCATGTACAAGACTTGACTATATGGAGGAGAAACTGATAGACTTAGCACTTCAAGGCCAGTACAATATTGACTGTGCAAAGGTTTTCAGCTTACTATCTGCTATCAATAAACAGTGAAAGACATGCAATGCCCATGATGTATATCTCCAACATGCTCAGACAGAGCTATTTTTCCGCCTGGTATCACAGCTGATACATCATTTGCGTGAATTGCATGTCCCAGGAGAGTGCAGTAGCATCTAACTAATATCACTGAGAGGTGCATCTGTAGATTTCAGAATTTCCAATTTGGCCAGCAATTCCAAGCACAAATTGAAGAGGACTAGAGACACAAAGTCAGTGGACTGGAACTCAGATACGATTAGAATGTACTTCTAGACTCTATATTAATCAAACTTCAGTATGGGCAGTTGAACTACCTTCAACCAGTTTACAGCCCTGCTCATCTTGAGTTACTGGACCTGGATCACAAGGTAGAATATACCAATGCCAACAAAGAGATCATTCAGGAATCACATAACATCTGGGTGTAATATATGGAAAGTGAAGAGAATAAGCTCCATAATACCTTCGGAGACTGAGTTCTTTCTTTGCAGTTCGATCTCTCTGCTGGACTCCACTGATTGAAATCCTCCAATTGCTGGATTGGCTGCCTGCCAGCAAAATAATATTGACCTTTTCTACAAGGTGTAAGAAGATGCAATAATGGATATTATATCCTCAAGCACAAGTATATGCAGTTGGAATTCCCATGGAGAACAACAAGTCCCACTGTTTGGCTCATTGTGTTGACAGCTGTATCCTGGTTGTGAAACACACTAACAAGATGCATCTTGTATCCATTGGAACAATAGTTCGACCAGTGCACTTAATCTGACAGAATGTGGCATCACTTTAAATCAATACTGTATGGCTGTAAAGGCACACACCAGTGTATGGCCTGGTTGGAAGGAATAGAAGTATTGACGGTTGCAACTGTGGATGTCAATATCATAGAGTAGTATAAACATAAGGCAAGGTAAGATTATCACTAGATATCTAAGGTTTGTGGCAAGCCGAGTATATATAAAGTGGGTATTAACTGGCCCTGGACACCTCACATGCAGTTGTGCCATGACATTATCCCCCTCTGTAGGTGCAGACCTCCTGGGCTGTATAAACCTGTACAAGAGTAGGAAAGGAAAGGAAACAATCATACAACTGTACAACGTATGCAAACGTACGAACCCTTATGTCGCATAAAGAATTTGTACCTCTCAGGCCCACCTTTCAACGGATCTTGCACATGTGGGAACTCCACCTCCACTGGACTTATCTCCGCAGGCGGTAAAAACCCATGCTGACCCCATTTGTACTGGGGCAAGATTGAAAGAAGTAAAGAAGCAAAGAGAAGAGAATGAAAAGAAGGAACATCCAAAGGGCCACCATCCTCCATTTCTCCATTTCCGGAATGTCCGGCATCCAACCATACCATCTTGCACATGTATCTCAGACCAAATGTAGGTCATTGTCGGAATCGGACACAGTGAGCTGGGTGTCATCCCCATGCATAGTATGAGCTTCATCTTGACTCGGTGGCATCGATGGTGGCTTCCACTCGCTGCTCATTATCATTGTCACCATTGTCATATCTCACTTGTAAGCATCCCAGTAACCAGTCATACTCACTATACTTCCAAGAGTGCTAGCACTAGAGCTTTCCCAATTCCTCGCGTACAACTCCATAGGCCCAGTCTAACAGTGATCATTGTTCCTACTTTTGAAGCTGCTTCAGTGGTCACATTCGTGCTCAGTCTACACAGATGAAGTGGGCTTGACATCTCGGCATGGATTGCAGCTGCCGTGTTCAGTATGATAGCCTTTGGTGACGGTGAATCATATATAACCTCGTATCTATCTCGTAAGTTTCTCATGAAATGGTCATTCATACCACATATATATTCAGTTGTGTTTATGCTCTCCAGACCCTCGTGCACAGCTCTGTGGCCCAGCCTCAATATCAGACATCATCGCATGCAGTCAGTGGCTCTCGCATAGTGCCCATCAGTGGTTATATTAATAGTCCTTCAACATCGGGCAAGCAGTCTTAGAGGCCTCCAGAAGAGTGATTGGATATCCAATCCGGGAAGTCATTTGCTAAGCATTTATCCCACTCGGTGCCTTTGGTAGGTATGGCTGATGATAATCCTCATATTCAAACCCAATTTGGAGTTATTCGGCCATGATTGTGATAGCTATGCTTAGTCATCATCTCTCAGTAGTTGTCTCAACTGTTTGTCATGATGCCGCTTAGTGAGTGTCTCTTGCGATGCCTTTTGGTAGACTGTGCCTTATGCCCGGAGATCATTATCTGTCTCATCTAGAATAGCATCTGCAGGCATAAGTTCACTTGTTCGGCATAGATTAAACTCCCTTGATCTTCTCATCATCTCTCCGGTGCACTTGCGGTCACACTGATCATCCTCCAAGTCAGTGCACTTGTAGCTACACTTGATATCCATCATGTGTTTGGTACACTTATCATCTCCAATTGCTCGCCAGCTTTCCCCCGGGTATGCTTTCCACTCCTTCACCAGGTGTGCTTGCTGTCACTTGTTTGGGAATCCATATCGTCGTTGTCTGAATTCACTTGTCATTTCATCTCCACATTCACTGGTTGACTTGTGTCCACATATGCTTATCGACTGTGCTGTTGACCTCTTCTAAGGTACACTCATCAACGAATCCCCAGCTGCATTTCTCTGCCCGTAAGTGTGCTCCCAGGTGCTTACTCGCAGCACTTCCAGTACAGTCATCCCCCATTTATATGTCGTGGTACTGCGGATGAATCATCTCGTACGGCTTCCTCAGGTGCCATATCGATTGGTTAGGTTTGATTCTGACATTGATTTTCAGTAGCAGCTGGGTATCTCAGGATTGTTGAGACTGAGTCGGGATTGCTGAGAGTGAGTCAGGATCTTGTTTGGGATTGTAACTGAGACATGTGGCTTCAAGATTCATCTGTACGTGAGTTTGCAGTCACTTCCCTGCATGCACTTTCACTGTTCTCGGAGTACAATTGTTGCTTCTTCTCCATGTGAACGTGCCACTTATAGCTTTCTCTATCGGTGAATGGATTTCATAGTGCATTGTTCCTGAACTTCTGGTATGTTATTTGTTTGTGGTAAGGGTTATTGCGGATCCAGCACTGTCATCCCTTTCATACACGGTCGTTGCACTGCTAACAATATTTCTCAGCCGGCTTCATGACCTGCTGTGTCAGCATTGTAGCAGAATGAGTCGGGATCTGATTTGAGATCAGATTCATCATTGTAACTCAGATATGTAGGTGCATGATAAGGTACCTCTGACCAGTGCTGAGTAGTGCTTCGCATCGTACTTAGTGGAGCCACGCAATTGGAAGTCCATATGTCTCCAAATCTGTGCTCGATTGTAACTTCGTAGCTTTATATAGGACAGGAGATGGCTTGTCATCTGTCCCCTGTGATCCATTTGCTGAGGTCCATCTCCTGTCTTCCATCTCTGGTCATCCTTCCATATCTAGTCACGATTGATATCCTGCCGTAATCCATCTCCAGACAGGATCCAACTCTGGACATCCATCTCCGGGTGCAATCCCTCTCTGTTCGTGATCCATCTATAGCTGGGATTCATCTCCAGCTGCTATCCATCACCGGCTATGATCCAGTTGGTTCTAGCCAATTGTTTCCACCCTGTGCATGATTGCACTTGTATGGGCAGCATTCCATGACTGTTCTTGTAGCTCTCGAAGCTCTCTAAAGGAGGGTGTTACTGACCTCCATAATGTCCGTCTTCCATTCACGCTTCATTACAGTCCCATAATCAATCCGGCGACATATTGTCCCTTGTAAGAGCATACCCCGTGATTGATGCATCCATGTGGCTTCAGATCTTGATGCCCAAATCGACGATCCGGCTTCATGAGCACATTATATCGTTCCATGCAATCGCCAGATATCCATATTGCTCTACCCTACTGCACTCCATTCACCTCAACTCCATTCAACTCAACTCCATTCAACTCAACTCCATTCAACTCAACTCCATTCAACTCAACTCCAGTCAACTCAACTTAGTTCTACTGAACTCCGTTCAACTGAATGGTAATCCTCCCATATGGCGAACGGTAGCCTGTCTGCAGATCAATTGCATGATCAATTGCCTGATGCCGCGGGAGTGTCTCCTCCTTGGCCTTGCTGAAAACCTCCACGCAATCTCCGGACAGAGTGAGGATCAGGATTAGTCCTCGGTCATCTGTAAGTACCATCTATGTCGTTGTGCTGGCTCCATCTCCACACATTGGTTCTCAACTGATACAAGAGAGGGAGCGGTATGAAGGAATATCCAGTAGCCCAGATTTGAAACAGTTTGCCCATTGCAGAGCCAAGCCCCACAATCCAGTACTCGCTTTGTGTCTCGGCAAGCTGACAAAGTCTCTATGAGTATACCCTTGTGTGCCTCCTTGTGGCCGCTGCTGCTTCTGTTCCCTGGTCACCAGTCCAGTGCCTGGTGCCTATCTCGCCACTAGAGATGCTTTCCATGGCCACTCCCAGCAGCCCTGTACAATCTCCCACTCTCAGGGAGAATGTCCAAATGACCTGCTCACCGGCCAGTAGATCGTCAATAGCAGTTGCTCCAAGTTGTTGAATATATGAAGTACAGCCACCTTAGGAATGCGCCTCCTCCTTTGCCATGAACCAGGTACATTCAAGGGGCAAACCGGATGCCCTACCCGGTCCACTACCATCTCTTCCTCTGACCCCAGGGTTGCTGAGCCAATAGTCGAATGTTTTGCAAGTCGACACTTGGAATCCTGGCCTGGTACCATGGTGACTCCTACCAGTCTCCCGCTCACACAGTGGATGCACCACAGCTGCCACTGTGTTCTTCCAATACACTCACTGAGCGAATCACATACTTGTCATGCCCAATTGGCACTGTCTGACAACCAAATACTGTCATTGCCTTACCCAACTGGGACAGTCCGACAACCAAATAATGACCATTCCTACGTGGGGATATGACACATCAATTGAATCTCCATGCCTTCAATACATGCTGAAACTGTGGGTCTCCTGAGAGTGCACAGATGGCCCATACATGAGTAGGCCTTTGCATTTTTAGAATCCCGGCTACAAATCAATGTCATCTACATTGAATTCCTAGATTCCCTCGTCACATGCCATGGTATGGGACATATCCATATTTGCTCATTTGGGATCGGCTTCAGTTGACTTGGTTGACCAAACTGAATAGAGTTGGCGCAGATGGCTCTCACTCGTCACAACTATGCAATTGGTCGCCCAATTAGATGCCAATGGAGAAAATTGACAATGGTAATCACGAATTGTACCAGCTAGCCACAATGGAACATTTGGGTTTATTGCACTTCCCTTTCCAAGCTGCCAAAAGATCTGGGATCGCTGCTCCTCTGTCGCATCGATGACGTATTCCGGGTCTTAGTGGCTGACCTTCCCAAAGCCTTCATTGAAACTCCAAAGCATCTGTGATGTAGATAACTTCATCAAGTCATGTAGAAGGCAATTGTGAGCAGATCTGCCACCACTAGCATTGCTAGATGTGAATCACATGTACAGCATAAACCCACCCTACTCCTTCGCAGGTGTACTGAATATAATCGGAGGTGCACTTGGGTGATTGATTGTGGCCTGCGTTGGCTTGATAGTTCGCATGTGATTATGCTCAGTGCAGGAGATCCGAGATCATCTCTGATGTAGGGCCAGCTGAGGCATTGCCAGTAATGTGACTTTAAGAGATATATAGGTTCTACAATCGTCTCTGTAATTGTCAATTGACTCCATTTGAAGGTCACATATCGAATCTCATTGATTCTGCAATTTCTAGCTGTGGAGTTCTTGAATGATGAATTCGTTCAAATGGACTTCGATTGACTTGTTCATTGACATGTTAGCTGGCTGGTACGCCTCTTGCATTTAGTCGCAATTGTCTCTGCTAGTGTTAACCTGAAGTGGTTGCACTTCCGATGTGTAGTTACTTCTGCAATCTGTCGCTGTCCATTGCTGCCAATATTTCCTCCCATTAGCAAGATGTAATTCTGTCCGGAAGCCATACACAAACCTCTCAGACACTCCGGTAGCCCTCACCAGTGCTTCTAAGTACTTCCAGATGCTCCCAGCCCCCCCTGGAGCTGTGCAAAGTGCTCTCAGACTCTGCAAGAGCATTCTCACGTGCTCCGGAAAGCACCGGCACTGATGAAGGTGCATTCAGGATGCTACGAGATTTGACTATTAGGATGGTCGAATTTTTGAGCTGCTGAGACCATTGCACAGGTCTGTGGGAAATTTTTACTGCAGCTAAGACCTCTGCACAAGCTCAGCGGGAGACTTGGTGCTATAATCTCACACCAGCGGTTTTTAGGGTTCCATAACCACAAGGCATTTCATCGATCATATTAGTCTTTGTTATAGTTACAAGATTCGCTACATTATAATATGGTATGTAGTATCTAGGTCTCACTATATATATACATACAGAGATACAGTAATGACGGAGATGGACTCAGGGACAGGCAGTATATACGTCGGAGACCCTGGGGTACATAGACATCATCGCATTATACGAAATTCACACTGTATCTTTCCCAGCTCTTGGTCTTATGAACTCATGCCGAGCTTTTGTAGATCCACACAATTTGTGGGGATCCTCACGCACTCTTGCACAGTGTGAATAGATCTACGCAATTTGTGTGGTTCATCATGGCCGGGTATCCCATCGTATCCTCTCACCCTCTTCCTATCCTCCTTGAGCAAATACCGCTCTTTCCAACTAATTCTCTTTGCGGAAACCATGCGAGGTGCGGCGGGTTGTTGATGATGACGTGTCTTCCTTCTAGCTCCACCGTTTCACCACACAGTGATCGAGCGAACTTAGAGATGCACTCCGAGGCCTTGATCCAGAGAGTTTGGAGGCCATAATGAAGCCAGTTTGGACATGCACTGGGAGGCTGTGATCGAGCGAGTTTGGAGATGTACTTGGAGGCCGTAATCGTGCGAATTTGGAGGGCGTAATCGTGTGAGTTTGGAGACGAACTTGCAGGCAGTGATCAACCGAGTGTGGAGGCTGTAATCGAGCAAGATCGGACATACACTGGGATGCCAAGATCGAGCACGTTTGGAGATGAACATGGAGGCCGTGATTGAGTGTTTTTGGAGAAACATTTGGAGGATGTGATTGAACAATGTTGGAGATGCAATTCAAGTCCGTGATTGTGCCAGTTTGGAGATGCACTTGGAAACCGTGATCATATGAACTTTGATGCCGTAATCGTCGAAGTTTGGAGATACACTTGGAGGCTGTGTTCGAGCGAGTGTCGACATGCACTTGGAGGCCAAGCTCGAGTCAGATTGGAGGAATACTTGGAGGCTGTCAATCTGGAGGCGGTAGTTAGGGAGGGAGACATGACAGGAGCTGAGACTGCATTCATTGGTTAACTCCTAATTGTGGGATTGTAGAGAATTGAGTACAACATGGTCTGCCGAGAGATGAGAGACTGGCTGGGAGCGGGACACAGTCAATCTTGGGATGATGCAAGTACGCGGTGTGTGCAGTACTCCGGGTATGCTGTACTCAGTGTATGCTGTACTCGGTGTTAACTCTTGATCATGACATGGAGAGATAGAGAGCGATGTCTTAACTTCGTTTTCTTAGGTGATGGTAGAGTCGAGGACGAAAATGAGAGTGATCAGAGGGTGTGGAGGAAATCATCATGACGAACTAGGACTTAAGAGAATTTTGTGTGCAAGTCAATTCAGAATCCCCGATACGGCAGGAACGAGTCCAGATCCGGCGTGTAATTACACCGAGACGAGGTCTGCCCAACTCAATCAGGCAAGTCGTACCCCCATTTCTCCTATCTGCTTGTATCCTCCACATCACCCTCATCTTCATCCCCCATCTCTCTCTTTCTCGTCCACAACTCAACCATCATCGCAGAAAACAAAGTTAAGTGATCCCTCTCAATCCCTCCATGCCATGATCGTCAGTTGACATCAAGTACAGCATACACCAAGTACAGCATACACTGAGTATAGCATACACCGAGTACAGCATCCACCCAAGATTGTTTGTCTTCCCTTCATTCTCATGATAAGGATGTGACCCCTGAATGTTGCTTCAGCTTCTGGCGTACCTCCCTACACGATTGACTGCCATCAGCCAGCTCTTCATGGGAGCTCAAAGGTAAAGTCACATTGTCACATTCCCACAGTTGTGAGTTAACTAACTGATGATTAGAGTCTCAGCACCTGGCGAGCCATCCATTGACTGCCTCCAAGTGCTGGTCCAATCCTGCTCGAGCTCAGCCTCCAAGAGGATCTCCAAACTCGCTCGATCGCAGCCTCCAAGTGTATCTCCAAACTCGCCCCATTACACCCTCCAAGTTCGCATGATCATGGCCTCAAAGTCCATCTCCAAAATCGCACAATTTCGGCCTCCAAGTTAGCACAATCATGGCCTCCATGTCCATCTCCAAACTCGCTCGGTCAAGGCCTCCAAGTGAATCTTCAAACTGGCTCAATTATCCCTTCGATGTGAATCGCCAAAGTTGCTCGATAACGATCTCGGAGTGCATCTTCAAGTTCACTTGATCAGGGACTCAATGTGCATCTCCAAACTTGCTCGATCACGGTCTCAGAGTGTATCTCGGAGTTCACTTCATCGTCATTTCCAAGTGCACCTCGAATTTCTCTCAACCACCGCCTGCAGCCGGTCTAGCTATACAGTGTGTCGATGGGTAGCTCTATAGATATATAGAAACATAGATGAGAATACAAACAGAATACATGAGTTTTAACAATCGTTGAACGATAAGTAGTAGCTATGATTTCCAGGTGTACTAGCAGTGTTCTCAAAGAAGATGTTTTTCCCAGACTGCTCTCCTGCGATTTGAGGTACTCCTAGACATGTCGCCGGCGCTCCGAGCCTTGTTGTTGATGCACCCAGCCTTGTTGTCGATGCACCCAGACTTGTCGCCGGCGCACCTAGACTTGTTGCCGGTGCACCTAGACTTGTCGCCACCACACCTAGACTTGTTACCAGCAGACTTAGACTTGTCGCAGGCGCACCCAGGTGCTCCCAGGTGCACCCAAAGTTCTCTCCGGCGCCCCGAGGTGTTCCCAAACTTATCACAATCACTCCCATGGTGCTCCCATAGCAGTCATCAGAGATCTTAGGTACTCCCAAGGCCGGCCGGAATGCCCTCCTAGTGTCTGATACTCTCCTGAAATTGACGCATCCATGTTTACACTCCACATCCTCTCAGACACTCCTGCAGTCTTCCAGTGACTACCATAAGTTTTACTGATGCCGTATGCACCGGGACACCAATTGGCTGGTACACTCCTCAAGAAATTGACACTATTACTATCCACGTCAATCAAATAGGCATTTCACAATCCATCTTGGACATGATCAGTGCCCCCAAATGTGAAAGAGATATCACGCGTATTATGCCTAGCCGGAAATGGGTAATTCCTGAAATTCCTTATCCAAATTGTAGCTAACATTGTAAGTGCCATAAATGTGTCCGGGCATACGAGCTTCTGGAGCGAGCCGATTCTCTCTCTTGGTTGCAGCTTCCTTTTCGACAAGCTTGGTCACGATCTCATCGGGCGTGGCGGTCGTCGTGGCATTTTTGTCCATCATGAGCTCCAGGAAGACCTTCCATTCGTGGTTCCTTGGGATCCCGCGAAGGAGGTGGAAGATGGCCTCTTGCTGACTCATCTTGGGGATTGTCTTCGGATTTGCATGGGTGTCGGCAGCGTCGGTGTCAGCGGTCGTCGGCCCTGCTCAGAAATTGTAATCCTTGATTTTCCGATCGATCCGTGATGCGTAATTGTCGACATCTCTGCAGTCCTGTAGCTTGATGCTCCAAAGGTCTTCCCTAATCTCAAAGATGTTGAGCTTCAACTTTGACTTGTAGGCTGATGCTGGCTTGTCCCAAGGCGTCTTCGCATCCTCGACGACGGTGTATTGCGCTTGAATCCTCGGTTCCATGCCCAGTATGATAGTCGGTCTGGCAACACCATGGGGATTCATCCGGTCTTTGAAAGCGGCCTTCTCTGTAGCGGTCGCGTTTGCTGCTGGCTCTTCCGGCTTGTCATCGTATCCTTTGATGATACAATACACTTGCTTCTCCTCGAGAAGTAGGGCCATCTCGGTTGCCCATTTTGCACAGTTCGTGCCATTGAACTTGGTGATGGTGATTGTAGTCGAACTCATCCTGCACAATCTCATATTGCAATCGTCAGTTGTAGTAGTCTCTCGGACTCTATGGGTGATGTCCAGCAGCCGCCGTCAGAAACACGGCCGAATGCGGGGTAATCACTTAGCTTGTGGAGATGCTTCTCCATGACGATAACCTCCACTCGACAAACGAAAGTGGAAGTGTTGATCGTCGGTTACCTCTTTTAAATGGCAGGGCTCATAACCTGTTGTACAGTGGCATGTGCTCGAGTAGTCGAGTGTGCGCGAGCGTATGCGAAGGTGTGTCTGTTGTATTGTGTAACAAGACATGTCGCATCGACATAAGGTCGATCGATGACTAATGGTGCTAACTACAAATGAGGCAAGTTACATCATAGTCCTTGGCAAAGTGATATCCATACTTCCAATCAGCTCAACACCCACATATGCCCAGAACGCAAGGGAGATCAGTAGATATTATTGCATAGGTGGATGTCAATATTGTAGAATTGTAGAAAGTTAAGTTAAGGTAAGATTATCGCTAGAGATCAAACGCTCCTGGCAAGATGACTATGTACACAGCAGGTGTTAAACAGCCAAGGACAACTCACGTGCCATCGTGCCATTCCAATGGCACATACATCATCATCTGGATTTTGATATCTAGTGTACAGTATATGAACTAGACTGCTTAACTCAAGGTGTACTGATGTAGGGGTATCATAGTTTGTCAAATTGTACTCTTTGGAATACATATTATACAAATCACTCCCAGAGAGTATGGCTTCTGGTTCAAGGTGCACCAGAATAGTTTGGGGGGTGCAGCTAATATTCCCAAATGCTCCACTATTTTTCACTAGATGCTGGCTTGATTTTGTCACATTCTGATGACAGTTATATACTCTTCAGGATGATCTTGAATTCTGTTCCACAACTTCAGAAGCATTGTGGAGCACCAGAATGCAGTTCTTCATCCATAAGTGGAAAGTTGCTTTCTTTACTGAAACCTATCCAGGTATACATGAAAGAGTATGGTGGGATATTGGACATAGAGAATCAGGTTGACATGATAGCCTGGAGAGATCCTTATTGTATGTAACTGCTTGGTCTTTTGTAGTGATTGTAAAAAGTTGCCACTCATTTTTGCAATTGGGTAGTATATATTACAGTGTAATTTCTTTCTTGAAACTTTTGCAGAAGTCTTCCTGTATTGGAATCTATATACGATTTGGGTAGGTTATTATCACTTATCAGCCTGCCAATACTTTTAGTTGGAGTATAACAAACCATGTTCAACAGTCTCCATTATCATTGCAGTGTTATAATGTGTATGGTAACTGTTGCCTTATGTTACCAGATTAGACATCCTAATCTGATGGGTGTAAGGGCGCGTACGCCAGCGTCCGGCTGCGTAAGGGCCTGGATAGTAATTGTGGGATCACGGTTGCACACGTGGATCTGAGTGAGAATATATGTAGTATTGAGTGGTAAGATTCTCGATGCTGATCTAAGACTCATCACGAGCTGACTATATGAAACAGGCGTTACCCAGCCCTGGACTCGTCACATACATCCATGACATTACATTATCTTCCTCCTAAGGCGCAGACCTCCTGGGCTGCATATCTTTGTACTCTAAAGCAATGAAACAAACCAACCTCCTATGATGTTCTCCAACCTCCTATCTCCCGCTGCCGATTAGCTCCGTAATTGGTGACTATTCGGTTGATGCGGCACCTGGGGAAAGTCCACCTCCAAGTGACTACAATCTGGAGGTGGGGAAACCCGTGCCACCGCCATTTGTACCGGGCTGGCATCCAATAGACAAGAAACAAAATGAAACGTTCAGCTGATCCCTCTCCTCCAATCCCATGCCCCAGTTGCTCCCTATCAACGTGGCATCCCTGGGTGCTGTCGATGAAACTCGTCGACAAACTCCTAGGCATGTTTGAGGTTGTCCGCCGGTTCCCAACTTGTGCATATGTGGCTGTATCCGGCCCAGTGGACGAGGTCGTGGAGCTTCCGATAACGCCGTTTGGAGTCGAGAATGTGGTCGACTTCCCATTCTTCTTCTCCCAATTCGTCGAGAATCGTTGTTAGCGGCTGCAATGGCGGTTGACCACCAACCGGCGGTGTGTAGCGATCAAGTTGTGATACATGGAAAACGTTGTGATTCTGCATCGTCTTTGGCAAGTCTAATTTGTAAGCATTCTGATTGATGATCTTACGTACCGTATACGGTCCAGCGCACTTGTAATCGAGCTTCTTGAAAGGCCTGGTCGTGCGGAAGTGCTTGGTCGAGAGCCACACTCTATCTCCAACTTCGAAGGTGATCTCCTTTCCCGCAGCATACTTCGTCTGTCGCTCCTGGGCATCCAGTATACTCTCTTGCAGGAGTCGATGAGTCTCTTCCAATCCTTCGAGTACAGCATCCGCTTGGATCTCCGATTTGAGGTTGGCTGGCGGATTGGGTGCTTTGAATTTCATCTCCGGGTGCCGGGGGTCAACGGCCCAGAATGGAGTCATCATCGTCAAAGCATGCACGGAGTTGTTGTACGCGAATTCCGCCAATGGTACGAGCTCGACCCAGTTATCCTGCTCGTAGTTGCATAAGGCACAAAGGTACTGTTCCATGGTCTGATTTTGGCGCTCCGTTTGGCCGTCTGTTTGGGGATGGAATGCAGTCGAGAGTCGGTGATCTATGCTCATGTGAGAGCAGATTCAAGTGAAGAATCAGCAGGTGAATTGCGTGCCGCGGTCCGTGACGATGTTATCCGGTACACCATGTTTGCAGATCACGTGCTCTATGAACATCCGTGCCAGCTCCAGTGAGTCGATATCTTTCCGGCAGGGCTGGTAAATCGCCATCTTAGTCAGTCGGTCGACAACTACCAGAATCCCGGTAAATCCCAATGCCGTTGACCAGGGCAGGTCGGTGACGAAAACCATCGTGACTCCCTCCCAAGTTCGGTGAGGTGGTAGCAGTGGCATGTTGACTCGGTGGGAGGCGTGTCGTGGAGCATTGATTCGGTGGCGTACATTGCAGCCAGCAATGTACTTTCGTACCGTAGCATCCATCGCAGGCCAATAAAAGTCTCTAGATACGGGTTCAACAGTTCTAAAAGCTCCAAAGTGACCAGATTCGGGGTAATCTTGGAAATGACTTATCACGTTGCTGCGCAGCGCATCATCTGCTGGCACGTATATCCTCCCCTTGTTGGTCAGGGCTCCTGAGATGACTTTCCATGGACTATTCCCTGTGTCCGTAGATCCATCTTGTCCACCGCTCTCCGACAGATCGGGGATACCGACCATTTGAGGATCGACTATCTTCTTGTTTACATCGATGGCCAATGAGTCGGTAGTCTGGGCTGTCCTGATTGCTGGTAGGAGATCATTATACGGTTCAACAGTGGTCGCTGCCAAAGTAGCCAATAGCCGTGTGGTAGGTCTTTCATATCCGGTCTCATAATCAGGTCATCTCGAGGGTCCATCTGACGGGTTCTTGTTGCCTTCCAGGTGCTCGATGACGAAGTCGTGTGAAGAAAGGATCTCCGCCCACATGGCCTGTCTCTGGGAGAGCACTTTTGATGTTTGGAAGTACTCGAGGTTCTTGTGATCGCACTGTATTAAGACCTTCCGATTGGCTTCCTCGAGGTAGTGCCGCATTTGTTTCATACTCTCCACGATCGCTAGAAGCTCCCGATCGTACATATCGTAGATCTGTTCGGCCGGGGAGCATTTTCGAGAGTAGAAAGTGAACGGTCGAAGAGTCCCAAATCCATCGTACTGATTGGGGATGCCTGCGATCACGAAGCCGCTGGCATCAGTCTGGAGGATTATTGGCTAGGCTGGGTCGAAATGCTGGAAAATCAGTGCTTCGGTGAACACCTTCTTGAGTTTCCAAAATGCTAGTTTGGCTTCCCGAGTCCACTTCCACTTCGGTGCATGTCTAAGTGGGCCCGCGGAAGCCCTTGGAGCGTGAGCCATCTCCGTCTGCCTTAGTAGCTCTGTCAACGGTAATGTGATCTTGGCATATTTCCGAATGAACCGCCGGTAGAGGTTTGCAAATCCAAGAAGCACCTGTATTTCCCTGACTAATTTTGGGGTCGGCCAGTCTTCGATCGTCGAGATTCGGTCCGATTCCCCGCCGACTTCTTCGGAATTGATGACAAACCCCAGCGAGCCGACCTCCGCGACTCTGAATCGACACTTGTTGGCCTTGCAATAGAGACCGAACTTCCCGTAGTTGGTCCAGCACTTTTCGTACGTGTTTATCATGCTCCTTCTCATCGGTCGACTAGATGAGTATGTCGTCAAGGTAGCACACGGCACAGTCGCCAATGTAAGCTCGCAAACAATCGTCAATTTAGAACTGAAACATAGCTGGTGCATTCGTTAAGCCGAGGGGCATAACTCGGTATTTGAACTGACTGTACCAAGTTTGGAAAGCAGTCTTATCTTCATCACCCTCTTGGATTGGAATGAAATGGTACGCGTTCCTCAGGTCCAATTTGGTGACAATCCGAGCTCCGCGCAGCCTGTCGAGCATCTCCGAAATGAGAGGTAAGGGGTACCGGTTCTTGATGATTGCTGAATCGGGAGCTGGGTAGTAAACACACAATCGTAAGCCCCCATCCTTCGTCTTTGCAAACAAGATTGGTGCTGCTGCCGGTGATGATGACCGCTGGATGAACCCATGACCTCGGTTAGTTTCGATGTATGCTTTGAGCATTTTAAGCTCGACTTCCGAGATGTTGTAGATCCGTCCATATGGTATCTTGCAGCCCGGTTCCAGGTCAATTGCATGGTCGATGGAACGGTGCGGTGCGAGTGTGTCAGCCTTGGTCTTGCTGAAGACCTCCACGAATTCCGAGTATTTGATGGGAATGTAGCCTGCATCGTGTGTGCATACCCTCCCTATCTCCGATTGCTCTCCATCTGTCGATGTTAGTCCATGCTTCATTCAAATGGATGGAACAGAGAAGGGGTAATCCAGGAGGCCTTGGCATTAGCGGTTCGCTCCAGTGGAGCCAAACCCCACCGTCCAGTCTCTCCCTTTGGGTCCCGGTGAGCCAGTAGCAGTAATTCAAGGTTCCCATGTGGACGCTTTTCTGCCACAACTACTGCTGCTGCTCCTGCTCGCTCATCCAGCATATGAGGGTATTCACCTTTGTCGTGAGTCCACTCTACTGTAGCTTGCAGCAATCCAATGCCATCCTCTATTCATAGAGCGAAAGCCCCGGCAGCGTCTTCGCTAGCAAGCAGATCGCCAAATGCTCAGGCCGAATGCGTCTCGATGCTAACACCACTCCCTTCAGGTTGACAGACTTCGGTATGTTCAGTGCCGTGCGATCCCGAACTGCAGGGGGTCCGCAACGACAAAAGCCGGTTCGGTGACCAGTCTATCCCTGGCTTCTGAGCTCGGAACCGTGGTAGTCCCAATCCTATATCATATGCCTTTATTGGGACGACTAGCACCTCCGGTTCTTCAACCGGTGCCAAATTGTCAAAGTATTGAGCCGAAATCGTCATTTTCCGGCTGTCTCTCGCGTGATCCATCACCTGTCCGTTGAGGCCAAGGGAGGTGGTATGTGCAACTTCGTGTGGTAGCCCAAGTTTTCGAAGAACTCTTGGGGCCATAATAATGCTCGTTGTGCCGCAGTCGATAAGTGCTCATACGCGCTGCATTCTCCATGTCGATCTTGTAACATAACTTTGTGGATTATGAGTGCTGAATCGGGGGTCTCTGTGCCGCAGAGATATTGACTAAACATGTGAGCTCTCGGGCTCTCTAGAATAACCCTCGGATTTAGTGCTATTCGAGGAGGTTGTATCGCCTCCAGCGTTGGCATCAATGCCCATGTGCCAGCCGCCTGCATTCCCAGCTCCATCTTGTCCAACCTCTCTCGCCGAGCCAGGTACAGGGAGAGGTAGACTAGTTTTTTTGCTGCTGGGGGTCAAATGAACGCTGGCGCTTGATTTGACGGTCATCGGAAGAGGTTGGTTGATCTTGATTCTCGGGCTTATTCTGCTCAGGGTTTAGGGCCCGCGAGTCTTTGGTACATTCGAAAACGAGGTGGCCTTTGGCTCCGCACCGCAGGCATACACCCGCTCCCTGCCATCCTTGTCGCTCTTCTGTGTTCACCCACGGTGCCGGTGGGCGTTTGGATCCCGATCCAGGTCCTGATCCTCCTCTTGTTCCGGTGCTTAACCCTGAGCCCCATCCGGAGCCCAATCCTGAGCCCAATCCTGAGCCCCATCCTCCTCCGGAAGGTGTTGATACTGATTGTTGATGAGGTCTCTTCTTCCCCTTCTGGTTGCCACCTCCAATCTCGGTTGACTGTTGCTGCTTATCGGATTTCCTTGGTGTCTCAACGTTTGCTGCTCGGTTGAACAGTTCGTTGATGGAGTCCAATCTACCGTTAGTCTTGGTAAAGGGCCTTAACTTCGGCCACAAATAGGGTTTCAGCCCCGCCCAGATCATATCATAGAGCATGATCTTATGGTGTTCCTCATCAGGACCGGATTCCCTACAGTTTTGTCAAAGTCGATTAGCGTATGCGCGTATGTTCTCATCTGGGTTGTGATCACCCTGCATCATTTCGTGGATGGCCCGCGTGGATGAATTCTGCCCCTGGTTCTTATCTCCGTACTGCTTCCGTATTTCGGTAATGAATAGGTCCAGATCGTGTAGGCATGGGTGGTCGTCGGCGAGTTGATCCTGACCCCATGTTACCGGGTTGATCATGTTCGTCTTCTGTAGAGTGTGATCTGGATGGTTGACCCAGCTTCTGAGGTGGTTTATTGTGTACTGGACTTTGTCTGTATCACCGCCTGGGAATAGGTGATTGTGAGTTCGAAAGTTCGAGGGAAGGGACCCGAGGAATGTCTCCAATTCACGCGCACCTCTGCAGTAGCGTTTAGAGTGGGTTACGTTGAATTTGTTCTTGGGGTTCGGAGACTCTGGGTCTTTCGGCTTCATTTCGGAATGCTGGAAGAGTAATTCAACGAGCTTTCCCTGCTGCTCAAGCATATCTCACATATCCGCCATAGTGACCTCCGATCGTACGGTATTGCCGCGGTCAGTACTGTGAGCTTGCGCTTTGCCGTGATTGTCTTCAGGCTGCTGCTCTTCATCCTCATCTTCATCGTCAGTATTGCCGTCTTCGTCTTGATCATCATCAATTTCGGCCTCCGGGAACACGCGTGGGCTGGCAGGTTCGTTAGGAGTGCTGATTTGGCTCGCTAGACTTGGAGTACCGTGGCCAATCAATGGCCGCATTGTTTCTGCACTCCCGCAGTCATTAGCAGTGCGCAATGGAAGTCTATTCGTTCGTTTGGGAGGCATTGGAGTAGTAGTGTTTCTTAGAGCAGAGTTGTGAGCATGTCGCGATGCATCCAAAAAGGGGTCAAATCTCGAGGTCCCATGAGCGAAACGTATCCAGTAACTGTAGATCGAGAATAGTGTAAGGGCGGGTATGCCAGTGTCCGGCTGCGTAAGGGCCTGGATAGTAATTGTAGGATCACGGTTGCACACGTGCATCTGAGTGAGAGTATATGTAGTATTGAGTGGTAAGATTCTCGATGCTGATCTAAGACTGGTGATGAGCCGACTATATAAAACGCATGTTTCCCGGCCCTGGACACGTCACGTACATCCATGCCATTACAATGGGAGGTAGCTTCAAACTTAACTTATTTATTGCTCATAAAGTTATCCACCAGCTGTAGAGTACATTCCCATTTGAACAACAGTAGTCTTCTTAGGTTTGTATACAAAAAGATGATTGTGTTACCTTACAGTGGGTTTGGCAATGTGTGTTAGGAAAAAGTCATTTTGCCACATGTAATTTTCTCTGATCTAAATAAACTCTGGTAGTCTCATCAAACCAGAATAATGGTGGATAACAGGATCATATACTGAGCCATTATATGTGCTGCAGATAACAAACAAGTGATGCAGGGTTATCTTATAGCAGTAATGCAGCCTCACCAGTTTGCATTGCTGTTCTGACTGAGTGTGTTGCTGCAATAGCCTGAGTATTTGCACACAATGTGGGGAAATCAAGTATGCCAGGTCTGTACTACCAGTCATTTTGGGGATGCAAGTTGTTCTATCACACTCGGTCATTGAATCACATAGTTGGCTGTGGGACTCCTGATCATGATTATGTCTGATGCTCCGCAATGTATTCTCTTCTTCTTCCCAGTGTACATTGTTCAGTGTTAGAATTCACACATATGGCTTCCCTGATCCTGGCGGAGACTTCTCATGTTATTGTACTAGTCTTATTAGATCCCATTGTCAGCTGCCAGAGTCTGCACATATAGTCACTAAAAGCAGTTCAGATTCTTGTCATGCTATCACTTTAATTTAGTTTGAGCCCACCATCAGAGTTTGAAGAACATTTATATTGTCGCCATTATTATGTCGGTGGTCTGTCCACCTGTTGCCCTGGCCTTGGCAGAGCTCATTGTCAGCTATCTGAGTCCATACATATAGTTGTCATGATGCTGTCAGTGGCTCCTCATAGTAGCCCCTTGATGTTGTCACTACTAACAGTTAATTATTAGAGTCCATAAATGTTTATCACCCATTGGTATTTTCAATCGAAATTTAGACCCACTCCCATGTGAAATGAAATATAGTCAGTTTTATATTGATTGCATTCTAATAATAATCGATAATATTGAACATACACTATATAAATGGGAAGGTATAGGTTATCATCATCGACTTCCTTCTCCAGATGCCATGCAGCAGCAGCAGGTGCCATCTGATTATAACCATTGAATCACATTAATTCTGTGCATATGTATAGTCAGAATGTTATAGTGTATCTCAGGTGGAATACTTTCACATTGTTGAAATAGATCACTATATGTACCAACTAATTATGAAATATATGTGACAAAATAGTGTTCCTTATACCTGTGTATGTATCTGCTTTAAATTCAACGCAGAGATAACTGCTACCTGCCCAGTTGTTCAAAGAATACTTTTCACCAGTTGCAGCAAGTAACAAATAAACTGGTGTCACCATGTTGGAAATGTGAGTCATCGCTGGCTGTCATGTAAAATTACACTCTGAGTCCTTGAGGACGGTTCTTGCCATGACATCCATTTGTGATCAATGCAGAAATTCAGCTTTCATTATTGAAGTTGAATGTCAGGACATTACCACAATCAATGGGATTTAGTCTTATTTCATTCCTGCCATCAGAATTAAATTACCAGGTTTTGCAAGCAGATGTACGATTTTTTACTAGCATTCTGTATTCATCTTTTGAAATGGGTTGAAATCTAGTTGAAGACACATGTGGCCAAATAGCACCAGCCTGTGGGAGGATGAGTCTTTGGGCAGCTGTTTGACAATTCATAAGCCTGAATGTCTGTGAAACTGAGCAGAATTTGAAACATGTGAATACTTGAAATATTAATAGCTACTTTTGAGACCTGAAACTGCTTGATTGTTATATTCAGAATTGGTGCACATTCTGGAAGTTTTACTTTGATAGTTTGTGCACATTGACTTGGTAGGAGTCTTTGCAAAGCAACTTCACAAGAATAGATCTCAGGTAATGTCCCATGAATATTTTGCCAACCCCTGGTACGGAACATACACACATGCCAGTGGCCAGTATCGATGGAGGACGCATTCTGCATTTACATTAAGGTGTTGCCTACCATAGTGAGTTTGCACAATGTCACTACCAACAAGAGAATGTAGGTTTTATTTGCTGAACATTAAATTTCTGGTTCTCTGCAGAAGTGTCAGGGGGTGATTGCAACAACTATGGATGTTCAGCTTGATGGTTTGATGATGGATACAGGTGTGGATATAACCCCCACCCCCCTGAGATACCGGAAGAAAGAGTAGTGGATTGAAGCTAGGGAATGTCTGTCAGTCAGCAACACGAAGGCGGACATGTCTGCTCCTACATTTGTGCCACTGTGTGTGGGATTAAGGTGGTGATTGCAACTAGAAATAGTTGAAGTTTGATGCAGAGATGGCCATTTCTGATCCTACCAACCTATCATCGATTGCTGGAACAAGAACTGGGTAATTGTACATATGTGTTGTGACAATACCGAGCTGAATATATCCCTACCATGTAATGGTTATCAACACTAGAAAAACACCTACCATTGAATGAATGGAATGCTCAATATTGGGATAACTGTTCAGTGTCATCATCTTTAAAACTATCCATCAGGTAGCCCCCTGATCATCCGATACTGATCTCATCACCACAGAATTGACACTATAATCAGACATTTTCTTTGGACCTCGTCCCATGGCTTCAGGACACTGAATTCAAATCATGGGGGCTGCTGTTGCTGCCTTCTGGCAGCCTATATCTAGTTCCAGTTGCCATTGTATTGATAGTATAATGTATCGATTCCCATTGGGTATATCAGTGAAATGGCTATGCATATACACAGAACCCACTGCTCATTACCATTTATTATATTGTATATTTCTACCCTCTCACACCTCAAAACATGCCTGTCGGTACTGACAATGAAAATGAAAATATTGGTTCTGATGTTAGAGTGATGGTTCATGTGAATGTGAAAGGTATATAGTAAACATATTGGAATAAACTTCATTGTCAGAGTCATGATTATAACATGTATGTTTGATTATCCATTCAGAGTTGAAGTAGTTCCTGCATAGCTGAGTTTGCATCTGGTGTCAGAGTGCAGTAGATGTTACAGTTAGGGTGATTGTCAGAGTTTGAGTCATACTCAGAGTCAAGGGTATTCTGTATACATAAGGTCTCACAATTCACAGTTGAAGTACTGCTGTAACATATTGCTGGTTGCTTCCTGTATCAGAGAAGGGTGGTTATCAGATTGCGGGAAACATTCACAGTTATGAATATTGTCAGAGTTAAGGTAATTGTCAGAGTTGAAGTCACAATATATATGTTTGGTCTCCTATATCAGAGTCAAAGCTATACTGGACTGTTCAATGTTCAGTGTCAGTTATAAGCTCCATAGTTAGAATTGATATTATTTCACTTGATTAAATTTCAACAATCTTCACATCTTCCAGACCTTATTCTTCTACTTTGGGAAACACTGTGAGACTGTTCTCGCTCAACCACATTGAGATCTTGCGATACAAATCACACTACTCATGGAAACCTTTCATACAACATAGTGTGGTCATCTCTTTTGGGAATGTTGAAAGGTGTACTGTGGCATACGCCTGTACTCGGTAGCATTAGAATATGCATGAAGGTATCAAGTCGCATAAAGATACAAGTAGGATCAAATGTAGAGGGAAATGGTATGATATTTGGTACAGAGTTTTGTCTGTGTGGTAGTATCCATAAAAGGTGCATGTTTGCTAGGCGCTGATCGACACACGTGGCAGCCTGGCAACCTTGGCCACTAATACTCGACAACACCATCACATCATCCTCCTCTGTTAGGGCAGACCTCCCAGGCTGCTAAGTACATGTAGATTAAAAGAAACAACCCACTTACATGTTGATATCAACTCATGAGTTGCTTAATCCATCAGTACTGTCCGGTGTGACATTCAGGCAGATCCGGCTAGTCATGGCAACGTCACCCCTGATTGACTGCATTTGGGTGGTGGTAAAACCTGTGCCAACGCCATTTCTCCTGGTCCGGGATCGAAAGAATCGAATGTATTGAATGAAAGACATGCCAGATTGAGCAGAACCCCCAAATCTTCATTTCTATCAATGCCTCCCCTGGCAAGATCCTATTTCTTTCATCTCCACAGTGTAGTCGGGCGATCTACAGTGAACATGTACCAGAGATCGCAAGCATTTGTGTGGTGTTCGAATTGCTCACAGCTCATACATATAAGACTGTATGGGGCCCACCGATGAATATATTGTAGCTGTGGACAGTGTTGCAAACAGTTCTGGATCTGTTCGACCTCACATTTTTCCAAATCGTTCACCATTACTCAGTGTTCTTCTGATGATGTTTCTTCTATGAATGGCACTGTGCAGTAATCGAGCTGCAACACATGGAAAATGTTGTGATTCTGGATTGTTTTGGGCAAGTCTAGTTTGTAAGCATTCTTGTTGATGATCTTACTTACTGTATAGGGTCTGGTGTGATTGTAGTCAAGTGTCTTTGACAGTCTAGTCTGTCAGAAGCGTCAAGTCAAGAGTCACACTTTGTTCCCAAACTCGAAAGGCATGTCCTTTCTGCCATCATGTCAGCATTACGCTGTCAGGGCTTCCAACTAGTTCTCCCGCAGAAGCCGGTGAGTCTCTCACAATCCTGATACAATTCGGCCTGCCAGTATTTGCGACCTCATGTTGCAGGGGGCTTTTAGTGGCTTGAACTGCATAAGTGGGTGGTACCAGTTGTTGGCCCAGAATGGCATTATCTACATTGAGTGATGAATGGAATTGTTGTAAGCAGACTCTGCCAAAGGCAACAGCTCGACCCATGCATCCTGCTTATTGTTGCAGAAGGACGTCAAGTACTCCACAATGATCTGGTTTTGTCATTCCATCTGACATTCGGTCAGTGGATGGAAGGCAGTGAATGATCTGTGATTGAGCCTTCAGTGTCAACAAATTCGTGTCCATCGTTGGCTGGTACACTCCACTTGGCAATTGGGAACAACATTGTCTAGTTGGCGCCAATTTTGAATCACTTGGTTAAAGATCATTCATTACGCCTTTGGTGAGTCAAAATCCTCTTTGCAGGAGAGGTAGATTGCTATCATCATCAACTCATTGACGACTACAAAGATTCCTGTTTACCTGAAGGTAGTTGTCTCAGGAAGGTCAGTGACAAAGTCCATGGTAACACCATCCCAAGGCCCCAATGGTGGTGGTGGTAGTGGTATGCTTGTGGCATGTTGGGAATGATGCAGTGCGTAGACTCAGTGGCATGGCTTGCATCACGCAATGTATTTTCGTACAGTGACATCACATACAGGCCAGTAGAAATCTCTGGATACAGCCTTGGCAGTGTTGAAACCTCCGAAAAGGTGGGATTCATTGTTGTCATTGACAATGTATATTACTTTCTTGGGAAGCAGGTCATCTTGTAGTGCATATTGACTCCCTCTGTAGGTGAGAGCTCCCAGGGTGACTTTATATTCCTTACTTGAGTGTTACTCTGGTTTACCTGTTCACTGCAGGTCAGAGTGAATGATGATTGAAGTGCCACCTATGCAGTGTTTGACTTCAGTGGCCACCGAGTTGGTTGGCCTGGACTGCCTGGATATTCTGAATGAGGTTATTGTATGGTATATGGGTAGTATTTGCCACAGTTGACATTAACTGCACAGTTGCTCACTCAAAGCCTATGTCATCAGCGACCCTGCTTGATATTCAGTCAGTTAGGTTCCTCGTGCCTTCCTAGTGTTTGATGACTGTGTAGTTGGATGACATGCCTTCCACCCACCTAGCCTGTCATTGGGAAGTGCATTGAAGGTTTCGAAGTACCGAATATGCTGACTTTTGCACGCGATCGTGACATTTTGATTGGCGCCATCGAGATAGTGTCTCCATTGTGTCATTGCTTCAACAATTGACAAAAGCTACTGATCATACATGTTGTAGTTCTGTTTCACAGGTGATCATTTTGGAGAGTAGATATTGACTGGCCAAAGAATCCCAAACCTGATGTACAGATCAACAATACCAGTGATTACACAGCCACTTGTATCAGTCTGTAAAATGGTCGGTTTTTGCAAGTAGAAATGATTGATGGTTGGTGTGTCCGTGGAGGCCATTATGTGCTTTCCAAATGTGAGACCGGCATTCCCAGTCCATTCCCACATCTATGGGCCATGTATCTTATGAATGGTTTATATGCGAATCATCACAGTTGCATATGGCTGTATCAATCTCCAGTAGATGTTTCTGTAACCGAGGAGCACATTCACAACCTGATCAGATATCGTCAACCACCAGTCGTCAATGGTGGATATGTGGTCTGACGGAATGCACCATCCATCTGTGTTGATGTTGAATCTAGGAATCATGACTTCTCAAACTCTGAATTGGCTCTTTTTGGCCTTGCAACTGAGCCCAACATCTTATAGGTGGTGTATCACATTTCTGACATGGACTGCATGTTTCTTCACATTGGTTGAGTAGATCAGTATATCATCAAGGTAACACAGAGCAAATTCATCAAAGTAAGGCAATAGACAATGGAAAATGTATGCCTCAAACGTAGCAGGTGCATTTGTCAACCCACAGGGCATACCCAAGTATTGTTACAAACCATACCGGGGTCAGAATAAAGTCATGAACAAATTTCCGACCATGGTCGGGATGAGATGTTTGGTGTTCCGGAGGTCAAGTTCATGAGAGACCTGGGTGTCATAAATGCAACTTAGTACCTGTGGGATCAGAGGAAGAGGCGCGTCTATTCTGCAGTGCCCAGGTTGAGAGCTGAATAGCGAACACCCAACCTTAGTTCTACATCGATCCACATTGCTAACAGGATTGGTACTACAGCCGAGGATGATGATTCATGAATGAAGCCATTTGCCAGATTCAGTTGAATGTAGACCTTGAAGGTATTCAATTGGAACTCCAAGAGGTTGTAGATTCATTAGTATGGTAGTGTGTAGTTAGGTTACAGATTCATCACACAATCGTTTGGGCTGTTTGGCCACAGAGTCATGGTCTTTTCTTTTCTGAAGTCCTTCAGATACTCTTGTTATTGGGCAGGGATATGACCCCCATCATCTGGCGTTATAATCTCCATGTTAACTATTTCTGTTCCTATTTTCATTAGCCTGGTTGGAATGTAAGTGTACTTGGGCAAAGTAGAGATGTGTAGGGTCCTTGGATGTCTGGATCAGCCAGTACATCACAATAGAACCAAGCCCGGTGGACCAGGCTCTCCCTTCATGTCTCGCTGAGCCACTTGCAGTCATTTCAGTAACCTCCCTGTGGTACTCTTCTGCCGTAACTACAGCCACTGCTCCTGCCCGTACATTCCACATTGTGGGGTTTCGCTTACCTTTTGTAATTCCTGCTGGAATTGCTCCCAGCAACCATCGAGATCTTCTTATTTGTACATCAGCAAAATGATACTTTGTCTGGAAGGTACGTGCAAACCTCCCAGTTACTCCAGTTGACTTCACTTGTGCTTCTAAGTACTTCCTCCTGCTGCCAGGCCCCCCTGGAGCTAAGCAAAGTGCACTCAGACTTTGCGAGAGCATTCTCAGGTGCTCCTGAAAGCGGCTGCAGTTATAGAGGTCCATTCAGAATGCTCCGATAATTGATTAATAGGATAGTCAAATTTTGGAGCGAAGTGGACCTCTGTGCCGGTTTTCTGCAGACTTTGTGAGCAGCTGAGACTTCAGTGCAGCTCTGCGGAACACTTGGTGCTACATTCCCACAGCAGTGGTTCTTAAGGATCCATAACCTCAAGGCATTTCGTCAATCATATTCATGTTTGTTATAGTCACACAATTCGCTTCATCATAATATGGCGAATAGTATCTATTTATGACTCGCTATATATATAACATATGGTCATTCTGGATGCAGATGGTACTCTAGCGGGATCAGTGGAGCACCTGGAGAATCTGACTGAAAGATCTGTGAGATGCATTTCGAGGCCATTGTGGCAGGAAAATCTGGATCACACCACGACCACCACCACCATTGTGTTTGGCAGGTGGACGCCAGCAGGGGGCATACGGAGATACAGGGTGAACAGAGATTCAGAGGGTAAGCTATGGGGGGGCATATGGAGATATAGTGATAACCAAGATGAACTGAGTCATGGGGAGTATATATTTGGCAGACCCCAAGTTAGATAGACACCATCTCATTATGCAAAATACAAACTCTCTCTTTCCCAGCTATTGGTCCCACACTCTTGCCAAGCCTTCATAGATCCACGCAATTTGTGTGGTTCTTATCTTGGCCAGATACCGCATCATATCCTCCCAACTTCTGCCTACATTCCTTGAGCTAGAACTACTGTTCCTAGTGTTAGCAACTCTCCTAGATCGTCGCTAGAGGTCTGGGTACAGGTCAAACCCGAACTGTTTCCTAATTGGCTGTCCGGGTTGTCAATTCACCCGAACTGTCAATTTGGGTACTGCTTAATGCAAATCTCCCAACACTTCTGCATTCGGTGGGTTGTCAGCAGGTCGCCCAGCAGGTCCATCTGTAGATTCATATAATGATCTTGCTTGTACAGTTTGATAATAGTATTTTACCAAAATCACGTATTCAGTTGCCAATAATCTCCTTTTCCATGTTTTGCAGATTGCAATATCAATCCTTTTGGAATCCATGTTTTTCCTTTTATATATTGTATTTTTGCATGTAAAGGAGGTCAATAGTTCCAATATGAGCTCATATATCTGGGCAACGGCTTGACTACCCAATACCCAACACCACAAATTGATGACGCTCTGTTGACGTTCATTTGCATGAAGGGGTAAGGTATATGTCATGCACTCTGTTGGGTGAAAAGGCCGCCATTCCTTCGTATATGAACCATTGCCACAAAGCGACACTTAGCTTACCCAACATGCAAGCCCACAAATTGTTGACGCTCCATTGACGCTCGTTCTTAGGATGGGGCAAGGAGTGTGTCGCTAATGTTTTTGCTCCTAAAGGCGGCCAAAACATCATTTATGGATCTTTGCAACCAATCACCAGTTAGGTAACCCAAGATGCAGGACCAAAATTCATCGACACTCCGTTGACGCTCATTTTCAGGATGGGGTAGGGAGTGTATTGCTATTGGTTTTGCCTGTGAAGGTGGCCACTACCTGATTTATGGATTTGTGCAGCCAATCGCGGGTTGGATTACGCAGATGCAACACCGAAAATCATTAACGTGCTGTTGACGCTCATTTTGAGGATGGGGCACGGAGCGTGTCGCTATTGTTTGCCAAAGATGGCATCCAATACTTCGTTTATGGATGTTTTCAACCAATCGCCACTTAGGCTGCCAATCATGGAAAGCCAAAAATCATTGACGCTCGGTTGACGCTCATTTTCAGAATGGGGCAGTGACTGCGTTGCTCTCTCCTTTGCCTATAATGGCTGCCAATATGTCAGTTATACATATCAGCGACCATATCACTTTTCAATTACCGTACTTACAAGATTAATAATGGTTGATGCTCCATTGATCCTCAATTTAATGCATTGTCCATTGGATATCTGCTGCCATCAGTCATTGTGATGATAATGATTTCAAATTATTGGTTGCCTTTCTGCCTGATTGAGACTTGGCCCTTTGGCAAAGTGGAGCCCAGAAATATTCATGCACTGGTCACTCTCATTCTATCAAAATTTATTTATCTTGCCAAATTACTCATTTCACCGGCTATACTTCTGTTTATTAACCAATATTTGTTGTGACGAACCTGTTGAGACAATTGATTGATTGAGTCTATGTCTAAGATGACGCGTAGCCTGTATAGTAGCCGCCAGCCGGAACCCACAGCCACGTGGCAATGTACTCTGCAAAGACTCAGGCAAACCCTCCTCCAGGGCGTTATCACGTCCATCCAACACTAAGCCATTGAAAAACACACAGAAAACAAACAGAAGACAGAAGACAGATGACAGATGCCAAACCATGCCATGCCCTGAGCTCCTCCCAAATGACCATTCTCCCGCTCATGCCATTGGAGGCATCAAGCATATGCCTATTCCTAAGCTCAGTAGTCGATTGTGCTGACAGCTTCAACTGCCATGACTTCCAGTCAACCGCTCCTCCGAAGGTGACACACAGTACGGCTGGAGCATCATTCGATTCGCTTACGCAGCCTCTCGGTCCCAATCATGGGTTGCGCTGTCGCTGTCGAAATTGGAGACACTTCTCCCCGGGGATGTTGATTCCGTTGGACACATGCCCTGGAAGAGTCGATCGTTGTTTCCTTTTAAATGCAGGTGCTCATAAGCAGTTGTCCGGTGGCAGATGATCGAGTAGTTGAGTGTGTGTGGACCAATGCGAAGGTGTATCTGTCGGTATTGAAATTGGAGCCATTTCTCCATCGCAATGTTGACTTCCGCTCGACAAACGAAGTGGAAGTGTTGATCGTAGCCAGTTGTTCAGTTGCGGATGGTAATGGAGTCGAGTATGTGTTGGTGTCACATCAAAATTGGCATAACCTGTTGTATGTGGCGCATCGACATTGGAGACGTTTCTCCATGGCGATGTTAACTTCTGCTCCACAAACGAAGTGGAAGAGTTGATCATCATTGCTGTTGAAATGCAAGTGCTCATGAACTGTTGTAAGGTGGCGGATGCTCGAGTAGTCGTGTATGAGTCAGTGTCAGTGTCAGTGTCGAAATTCGACACACTTCTCTGGAGGTCTCTCTTCCTTCTCAGATAGCCCTAGGAAGCATATTCCCGTAGATCGTGGATCACCGTACACGGCCTCCCAGGTGGAGGACTGGGGTTGTCGTCATTGAAGATTTAGGGTGAAGGTACATATTGTACAGCTCCTAGTGGTGCTTCCTCATCCTCACAGTAGAGGAGTCCACAGACTGAGTGGATTCATGGCCACGATTGCCACCAGTGGGCTCTCGAGTCTGCCACAAATCACATACACTGCCCAATGAAGCTGACCAAGCACAGCAGTCCCCGGGGGTTTCGTGAGTGTTTGCCGACATCTTCCAATTATCGGCAGTCCTTTACCCACCCACTTTTCCGAGACTATCCAGATACCATACTGTATGTCAATCTGCCTGGCTGGGCACCAGTTGACATGTGACGAAATCGCTTCGAAAACATTCCGATATCATCTGAACTCATCCCACGGTGTTTACCCAAGCTGATCCGGGAGTATTGACATGATGTTCACCCAAACTCCTGCCAAACAGCTCTCTGGACTCGTCCAGAACGTGTGCTGTTGACATATCGTTCGGTTGCCGTAATCGCATTTAACCGTAGAACTCAACAACGCCGCTATCACAGGCATCATGGCCATCACAGCCATCAAGGCCATCACAGCCGTCGGAGACATTGCAGCTCTCGTCGCGGTTGAGTGAGATTTCGTAGAGAGGTAGCATTGTTTGCACCGTTGAATCGTCGTCCTGAGTCTGTACACTATCATGATCCCGGATTCATTCGCAACGCATCCGGGACCCTGAGGCCTCGCTTATATTCAGATACACAATTCAACTGTGATCTTCTCTTGATAGTTGTCGAAACTGGTGTCTAGATCGTGGCTGCACCTGGGCTGACAACCTGTTGTGACGAACCAGTTGAGACGATTGATTCATTCAGTCTATGTCTAAGATGACAAGTAGCCAAGATAGTAGCCGCCAGCCCTGACCAAGAGACACGTGATGACGTACTCTGTGAAGAATTCGTATAACAATATTCACCTGTGACTGCCAAATATTCTCCCATAATATTGATTTAAATGAAATTCTTGGTCAAACAACATAAAGAACCCGGTGAAAATACATTGACACATTCTGTCCTACAGTTTCTTGTTCCCCATATTCCTCCTTGTTTCCATTGTACTGACCATCATGAACACGTTTTCGGCGTTGTTCATTAATCTCCGCGTTGGCCTAATCAATCCAGCAACATTTGGTGTGGCACTCAGATCCCGCAGCACAGGGGTTTCGGATCATCAAAGATTTTCTTTTCTGTATGTCAGATTCATTATGGCCTACCAGTCGTCTTTGGTGTCATTTGGATTATGGAAGTCCCCATTCCAGTCAAGCCAGTTTTCAGTGTCCGAAATGCTTTCAGGTGCACTATCCTCATCACTTTCGGCTGGATGTGCATCGATTCCTCTGATTCAGAGGACATTTACTATTTGATTTGTTCCTCCAGGGAGGTCCTTTGCAGACAAAGCTGGTGGCAAAGGTGATCTTTCCGACAATTTGAATGCAGCTGCACCATCATGTTGAATGTTTGAGCAGGACGCTTTGACAATCTCTTCAGTATCTGAAATGGATTCTACGGCTGTCATTTATTTGTGTTGAGCGTGAGATTCCTTCTGTTTTGCATGTAGGTTTTGGCTGCGCTGCCACATTTCCACAAAGTTGTGGACCTTGGCCACTCTGTGCAATTTCCTTTCCTCCGACTCTCTCTTCATTTCCAAATTGTTTTCACTATTTGGGGTATCTAATGCTAGGTCATCGCCTGCCAATATCTCTTCATTAGCTGGAGGAAACTGCCGTACAATGACTCATTCTTGAACGCTCTCTCCTGTGGTTTTCGACTGCCTCCAGCCGAAACCATCTTGCGCAAGGGACATACTGGCATCCACTCAGAAGCCATGTGGAATGATAGAGAATATGTCGCCTGCCACTTTGGAGAGATCGGGGTTCTTTGAGCTCATGTCCTCTTGCGGATGCCACCAGTCAGTGAGATCCGGTATCCACAGTGTACTGCTAATCTCCAAAGGGTCGCAGCTGTAATAATTATTATTCAGATTAATTAGCCCCCAGTTCTGTGGTAATTCAGGCGGTGAATGCAAATAGAGTCTAGGGGTGGTAAATACGCGGGCTTCATAATCGTTTCGTCCGGGTGTCATTTTGGCGACATCTTTAGGCATTAAGTATTCTTTATCATTGCTGGACAAATCATATGCATCATAAGAAGATTGACCAGATCTGGAAGCCATTGCAGAGGGGAAGAGATTGTTGTACGTTACACTTTCAGGTTGAATGACGGGCAAAGGTCGATGTTTTGCGCAGTATTCATTCTCCAGACACTTCAGAAACGCCACCTGGTATTGAGTAGTATAGGAGGTCTTGACCTCAGGATTAGTAGTCATTCCATTGCCCCACTTCCCAAACAATCACAACTTCCGGAAAGGATCAATGGTTTGTGCTGAAATGTGAACCAAACCCGTCCTTGGAGTGTCATCAGCATAATATTTGGGCAGCTTTTGCTGCGTAAACTTCATGGCAAATCATATGTCTTTGTTCCATTGAGTAATCTTCATAGGCAAAGCTCGCATGACACCATACATATGATCGAACATGTCTTTGTAGACGTTGATAACATGATGCAGAGTTACTGTATCGTGACTCGACATCCACAGGGTCCAGTATCCGACTGGCCTTAAAACCTCAATAACATACCTAACCATGGTCCATTCATCCTGTGTTGTGAAGAGACGCCGGTAATCCCTGTATTCAGGATTTTGAGCCACTCGTGGGTGAATTGTCATAATCGGTAGGCTAGCTCAAGTAACTCCAATGTTGAAATCCACCATGTCCTCACAAACATAACAGGTCGTACTGTGATCCTGGATTTTGCTCCCTGACTGTCAATGAACCGGTTTCGACGACCAGGTGACAGTTCAATTAATACAGCAAGCTACGCTGCTATAGGAATATCATTTTCAGGTTATTCAGATTATCTTGAAATACGTATGTTCTCAATTATTTTTGCTAAACCTGTTCTCAACGCAGACACCTTGTTGATTGTAGCATTGCCCTCTTTACAGAGTCTTTGACTCTTCCCAATTTGTATGCTTTCATTCTCTCCAAATTGATGATCGCACTCATGGGCTTCCCAAGACTTGTTGCGGCCTGTTACAGCCAGACTGCTCAAGAATGCACCCAAAGCAAGCTGAATGATGTGCGCCATGCATTGTATGTGGTTTCTCAATGCAGGCCACTAAATTCCAGAGGCCTGAAGGGTTGATTCCAATTCGCGAGTCATTGAGTGATCTGAGGAAGTGTTATCAGTCGTGATTCCAACTACACGGCCGTCGGTAAGCCCACAACAGTCACGAACTTTCTTTAAATTCACCGCTAGCTGTGCTTCAGTTGATTGACCCTTGACCTATCATCCTTAAACGCCTTTCGAGATAGGAAATGAGCAGGCAATCAACCTCATCGAATGTGGGGTGTACTTCTCACAATGCCCAAATGGGATCCATACAGTACGCAAGGACCAACGTTATGGCCAATTTGTTTGTCGAAGTCCACCCATCTAAAGCTAAACACATTGTGTTTCCTGAGGCCAATTTCTTCTTAATTGCATCCACTGTCAGTGAGTTTTTCCTCCAGCAAATATTGCTCAGCTTGCTGGTGGATACTAGCACTGACTCGCTCTGCAATGCATTATCTAACCGTCGTAGCTCTAGGTTTGTTATCGACTTCCATGGAATATGGGCCGAAACAAAACCTAATATCAGGTAGCGATCCCAGGAGTGAAGGTGAAATTCAGCAGTTTGAAAGTCCTTCGCTGCCAGTTTGTAGTGATTTGTCTGTCAGTGCAGTTAATATAGACAAGATCTAAATGTCAAATATGAATATCTTTTGCACACTTACCATTGTAATTCCTCGACTTCCTTACCTCTTCAGTATGGCGAATGCTGTTTCATCAACAGTTGAACTTGTCAATTGGGTCACTTCCGACTCTGTCAATTAATTTAACTTTGCGATGTGCCCTTTTGCTAACAAATGTTTCCCCTTTGAGCTGGTCCCATGTTTTGATGGATGGCAAAGAACTTGATGACAAATGGTAAAGATGATGGCAGGGCAGCCGGTCTGCGCGATTCTGCAGTGTAAATGGAATCACCACGAAAGCAGGTGTTTAGAATGATTCCAACCAACATGACCCTTCGAGCCTACATTCAATGAAGCCCACCAACCATTGAATATGATTTGTAGTGTAAGGTTGCTCAAATCGCGAATAAAAACATGTTTATTTTTGGAACAGATCATAACCTCTAGCAATGATGTATTTATAGATTTTGAATCCGACAGCGCGGTAGGAAGTTGAATGCTGGGTAATTCCACTTGAGAGACTATCAAAAGTTACGTTGTAGTAAAGTAGAAAGCTGGTTCTTAAATATTGACTCTAGTGCTAGAAGGAAGAAAAATGTCAGATCTATGAGACATTGCATGCATATTTATGAAGTTGAATACAAGGTCATATAGAGAAGACTGACCGTTGATAACTCCATCGAGGAAGATTGCAGTGGACTTCATTGCGGTGTGGCTGAGTGTGCCCACATAAAAGCAGTTGACGTTATGGTGGCGCGCAGTTTCAGGAGGCGGTTGCTAAATCGTCACTTGCTGTTTCGCCCATAAAGGTTTATCGGCTGATAGTTCAATTTTGGGTTAATGCCGTTGCATAGCCCTTTGATTATCCAAGATACCAGACCAAACATCGTTGATGCTTCATTGACGCTCATTTTCAGGAGGTACTAGCGATATTGTCATCAGTATGTTCTCCCATAAAGGCGGCCAACAGCTTGATTATGGGTTAACATCGTTGCACAGCGTTTTCTTCATCCAAGTTGGAAGATCAAAAATTGTTGACACTCTGTTGACGCTCATTGTTAGAAGGTTGTAGCAATATAGTCACTACCATTTCTCCCCATAAAGGGGACCAATACTGGGATTATGGGTTAATGTCGCTGCACAGCCCGGTGATTATTCGGGATGCAAGACGAAAAATTGTTAACGCTCCGTTGACGCTCATTTCCAGGATGTGCCAATGAGCATCTCTGTTTCCTTCTCACCTACCAAGCTGGCCAATACTTCCTCTTTGGAAGGATGTGACCATGCAGCAATTTCATTGCGGAAAGGGTAAGACCAAAAATCGCTGACGCTCTGTTGATGCTCACCTTGATGACATGCTACCAGTCATTGGATGCTGAACAATTGCACGCAAAATCCGTATAGTCATTATTGATAAGCAATATATCGTTTCTATGTATAATGATTTGCATCCAAATGCTTCGAGGCCTCTCTGTTTCTGAGCCACCAGTGCACCCGATATCTGAATATTGAATGAATTCACCTCATATCATTACTGTCCTTGCGGCCAGCAATCAACGGCATATTGATCCATTCACTAGTTTTGGAGTTATATAGCCTGACTTCTTCACCTTTCCTTATCCAGCTCCTTCTCCCCGATTTTCACGACGTATCATATGTAATGATCAAAATCTTAAACATGTGCACCGGGGCTGAGTGGAGAGTTATCGAGTTGAATGCATGGATTGATGCAGCATGATGGCTGTCATTCATCTGGGTTCGTATTGCGCATTGACCTCTCGTTCTCTGACTGGTATGTCATCACTGACTTCAATCTTGTTAGTAAATTTTGTCCCTAATTTAGGCTTTGCTTTCACACTTAACTGTAGCAGGTAGGATGATATCAAGTTTGTTAGTTGTCTACCAAGTTGATTTGAAGTGTAGAACTTTCCCACGGCCCATATGATCATTGCACACGCACTGATGAATCATTCTGTGTCACGATTTGGTCACTAAAATCCAGAAAAAGCCGACCCATAGCAAAATAGGTGCAAAGATTGCATTTTGCAGCCATACATCATCAAAATTGAGTATGTGGCTATCATTTCTTCGGGCAGTGCCTGAGCCATCACCATTTCTTCGTCCAAATCCGATTTCTGTCTAGTCTATAGCTAGGGACACAATATGCAAGGGTTGTAGCTTACGGGTTTGAGAGGCATCGATTCTAAAACCTGGGATGAATGGGGTGCTGTGACGCGCGGGAGAGACGTTATGCCTTTGTTGAATGTAGTTTCCCTGAACCCAGCCTCATTTGAGAATTGCCAGGTCGAGAAGTCCCTTGCGGCATTTGCGATTGTCCCGGGATGATATGAAGAGTCTGCATAAGCTTTCCACATGTGGTCGGTGATGGTGTGGCTGCAGTCTAGTCTCTGTGAGGCTTGACAACTGCCGGAACCAGCAATTTGCCCGTCCCATACTTAATATCTCTCTCATCGAAGTTGTCAGCCACGTCCCCACATCCCGGTTGTGTTTATTCATGAAGCCTCATCTGCTTGTGCCGAAAATCTCCATGTGTTGCCGTACAGTTGTGGAGATTGCTCCCATCATCCAGCCAGGTTCGTCATCTTCACTGACCTTGTCAAGCTCTGTGTCTTCCTCATCATTTTCCTCGTCGTCACCATCCTCCTCATTGTCTGAACTTGCAAGATCTCTCCGAGTATCGTCGATAGCATTCAACCTCTCCTTGACTGTATTTCCTGGCTTTCTGGTTGTCGATCCCGCCTTTTCAGCATTTCGCATACCTTCCTGCTCTGGTATAATTGCTGTCTGTGCGTCTTGAACTCGCATTCTTGCTACAGCGGTCCCTCTACCCACCTAATCCTTGTTCCATTTCTCTTTCTCTTCTTTGCTTAAAAAGTGTGTTTCTCGTCATTTCTCTGCCAAAAGCCTCATTGTAGATCATACGCAGCGCAAGGCACCCAATACTCGGACCCTTTCTGCCTCCAAGCTGCTGTTGCCATCATTCGCTGGATGACGTCGTCGTGTTCAGCTCTTTGTCGATATGCCTTATTTGCCCACTGGAAGCGACAAATGGTTCATTTTTGGGGCATTAAACATTGTATCTTCTGTTGACTTTGTTGTTGGGCGAGATGTTGGATGTTGCAACATGTGCACCACATGGAGGCGAGCTGCGACTCATATCGCAAGGTTGGTATGTAGGATGAACTCGAACAAAGCAAAATCAGCCATTCGACGGTCACTTCAGTGAGAATAGTAATGCTAACCGTATAACATGACTTGATAATTAGCTTGTGTTGCATAAAACAACCCTGGGATGTCTTGAGACAAACATCACCAGACGTCCTTGGTGTCGAAGAATGTCCTTTGTATATGTATCAAATCACAGACTTCCGCTGTGGTTCACCGCAATATATCCGGGTAAAAAACCAAACAACATTGTACCGACTGACTGCAAATCGGAAGACCGTTTGAATCCCGTGCAGGCTGTCCTTATAAGTAGAGAACTTTGTCATTAGTAGAATGTGCCACTTGGCTGGTATTCATTCTGTTTTGACTTGAAGCTAACTCTATATTCCTCAGAACTTCCCACTTCCTTTCATTATCATCTCCCTCACCTTTTCCACAAGTGCAAGTGATGGCTCCACAGACACCTCAGCTAGGAGGGAGTAGATCCCAATCGAGCTGAACGGCAGGCACTTCAACCAATTTGCCACCAGCCGAGAAACAGCGGCAACACAGACACCAGTTAGTCCACTGCGATGCTGCCATTGCAGCCACCAAAAATATGACCCATGATGCACATTTGAAATGGTATGTAACACCACAACCAGCAAGAATCAAAAGTAGCATGTGATCGGATGTGAGTAGCTCCATGCCGAGGTAGATAGTTGTCAACAAACAATGTAAGGTACAGCTGGTGTACGTGGAGAGGTCCGTGCCCAATGTATCGCTGCCCATAATGGGAAACCTCCATGGTCGACCGTGGTTTTAGGCTCCACCGTCTACGATATCGATGATCATGATGTAGTCAGCTATGTGATTTCCGCCGACAAATTTCTTGTTAAAGGTCCCCACAATTGGATGTAACGGGTGTTAAAGAGCAAATAGTATGCTACAGAGTCGTATATGGTTGAGGTAATAGCTGAATCTCACTTTTAGTAGCAACTAATTTCTGGTTCATTTTCAACATGTTAGCTACTATGGCAAGGCGAGGAGCTCGGGTACAGCTAGAACAGTCCGACATGCGCATTGCGATGAATATGGCCAAAGTGGACAAAGGAGGGTTTTCACGCTCCACAATGGAGGGAACAAATCAGCATATCACAAAGCGTCGCGGTGATGTCCGAGAAGAGATGAAGCGCGGAGTTAAGTTTCCGAGGTATCAAAAGGTCAAGGCTGCAATAGATAGACACCCAGCCATAGTTGAAGAAAATCAGTGGGACGGCTGCCTTCCTTGCCAAAATGGTACAGCAAAGAATCTGGAGACACGCTGGAGGTGCAAAGGCATGGGTGCACCTCTACCAGAACAGGCGCCACCTCTGCCCGGAATGCCATCAGCGCCACCTGGTGGTAATGGGGGAGCTTCCAGTTTCTAAATCGATGGTGTGCCACCTGGATATGTGTATAGTAATACTGCTCTACCGACGCGCGATTGTTCAATCCTGATGCATACCCCAAGGATCGCAAGTGCAATGAAGATTATATTCTAGATTTGCTGTCAGATCAAGGAACATCCACTGGGTAGTACACTATCCGCTGCATGGAAATGCAGCTGACGTCCATTCTGTAGACAACAGCAGCCAATTGAGCGAACCTGACAGTGAAGATGAGCATTGATAGAAAGGAACGGGATATTTGAGTAATATAATTATCTACAATTGCCTACACTTTAAAGCATATTTTAAAGCATATATTTGTATGGATTAGTAAAGAACAATGTAGTGATAAAGGAGAAAGTAGATGAAAACGATAGACCAGCAGCCAAAACACCATTATTGATCTTCTATGCCAAATTGAATCGTTGCATATTGCAGATACGCCTGTTGCAAAATGAGCGCCAACTCAGCATCAACGATTTTTCATCTTGCATCTAGGGTAATCTATGTGGCCATTGATCACAGACATCTGTAAACCATGAGTTGGCAGCATTTATAGGCAGATAAGTAAGAGATGTTCCCACGACAGCCTCCCAGACTCTCACAACGTAATTCATTTTCAAAGCTCCAACTCAGTGTTGCTGAGGATTTTAGCCTATAAATGGATTCAAAACTTGTATATAGACAGTCAGGGCCTCATCGCGCTGTGATTAACCATGATGAATGGCCACAAATCATTGACGCTCTGTTGACGCTGATTTTCAAGATCTGGCAGGGAGCGGGTTTTTTTTTCGATTGTTTTATTCATACTGTATGCACTCTAATTAAAGTATGACAGAGCCCCATATCCCCTCCGGCTCTGGGCAAGCCAGTTGAATGGCGGAGTTCCCCACCCGCTACCCTTGGTACCGTTCACACTGGGGGGCTGGCACTGGGAATCGAACCCATAGCATTGTGACCGTATACCCCCCCTATACATTCAGAAGCGATACCACCACACCACGGGGCCAGCCCCTGCATGGAGCGCGTTGTTTTCTCTTGGGATTATAAAGGAAGCCAATACTGCGATTATGTATAACAACGACCAAATCACTGTTGTATTGCCTGACTTACTAGTCCGAAAATTGTTGACGCTCTTTTGAGACTCATTTTCAAGAAATAGTAGCGATGTTGTAGCTAGCGTTTGTGTCCATTAAGGCGGCCAATACTTTCAGTATGCTTCAAAATGACCACGGCTTTGATCAATTACCCGCCTTACAAGACCAAAAAGTTGACGCTCCGCTGCCTCTCATTTTCAGGATGGGGCAGGGAGCATGTCTCTCTTGTTTTAAGTATAGAGGCGGCCAATACATCAAAAATGGAGAATGACGTACCGTAGTCGGTATTTCGCGATTAGGAGTAGGATATCTAAATGCGACCATAAATAGAACAACCTGAAAACCAGAACTGGCGATTGGAACTCAAGGTGTACCCAATCCCGGCGAAACCCGCGGGTCAATTGGTAGGGGTCCAGGTTTGGACTGCCAAGACGCAGCAGGGCGGGGTTTTGGACAGTTCTTAAACCAAATCAAACCGTTTTAGCGGTCCAAACCTGGACTGCTGGCCGGTTACCATGACCCGTTGGTAACAGTAGCTGTTCCCTTCGAATTCCCTTCGGATACCCTGAGACATGTGGTGGAGCATTGATGATGCGCTCTCTACCTTCTAGCTCAACCATGTCACTGCACCCTGACTGGGTCAACATGAGCGATGTACTTGGAGACTGTGATTGGGAGAGTGTGGAGATTCACTTGGAGGCTTTGATGGAGGGAACTCAATGATCCTGGAGGCCATAATCGAGCAAGTTGGAAGATGTTCTTGGAAACTATCGTAGCGTGAATGTGGAGGCTGTGAGTGAGTGAGTTGGAGATGAATTCCGGAGGCCACAATCCTGTGGATGTCCAGGCTGTGATTTGGCAAGTTTGGATATACACTTGGATGCCATCATCGATTGCAATTGGAGGACAACATGGCATTAGTCACTCTGGAGGCATTGGATCAGAAGGGAGGTGTAATCGCCACCGCAACTCTAGTCATTGGTTGATACATAATTATGAGCATGGAAAGTGTTGAGTATAACAATATCCCCCAAGAGATGAGTGATGAGAGATCAGCGATGAGACATGAGACATGAGAAATTGGCTGGGAGCAGGAGACAGTCAATCTCCGGATGATGCAGTACTCAGTGTATGCAGCAGTCAGTGTATGCAGTACTCGGTGTATGCAGTACACACTGTATGTAGTACTGGGGGTATGCTGTACTTGGTGTATGCTGCACTTGGTGTTAACTTATGATCAGTGCATGGAGAGATAGATAGGGATAACATGACTTCATGTTCTGAGGTAATGGTAGGGAAAGAGAGAGGTGAGAGGAGATGGGGAAATCTTTGTGAGATACTTGGACTAATGACAATTTCATATTCAAGTCAATGAACCATTCCCAAGACGGCAGGAAAGACTTCTGATCCACGCGATACAAACACCGATATGATGTCATCAAGACCCAGTCAGGGAAGTCGTGCCCCTGACTGCTCATATACCCTTGTACTCTCCATATCATGCCTATCTTTATCCTGCATTTCCCTTTCTTGTCCACAACTCTACCATCATCGCAGAACACAAAGTTGAGATAACCCTCTTTATCTCCCCACGTCATCAGCATGAGTTAGCACTGAGTACAGCTCACACTGCATAGAAGCATGCACCATGTGCACCATCCACCCAAAACTGCCTGTCATCCCTTCAGTCTCAAGATTTCAGGTTGACCGCTGAATATAGCTGCCACTTTCAGTGTGCCTTCCTAGACGATCAACTGCAAACAAGCAGCGTTCAAAGAAAGCTCGGAGGTAAGGTCGCCTTATCACATTCCCACCATTGCGAGTTGACTATCTGATGAATGGAGTCTCAGCACCCGGTGCACCTCCCATCAACTGCCTCCAAGTACTCCTCCCATCTCGCTATTTCTTGACCTCGAAGTGCAGCTGAAAACTCGCTCAATCATGACCTCCAAGTGCATCTCTGAGTTTTCAAGATTACAGCCTCCCAGTGCATCTCCAAACTTGCTCGATCACTGGCTCCAAGTCCATCTATGAGTACACTCGATCACAGCCTGCCAGTGCATCTCCAAACTTCCTCGAACATGGCCTCCAAGTGCATTTCAAAGTTCACAGGACAATAGCCTCCAAGTGTATCTCTGAGATCACTCAATCGTCATCTTCAGGTGTACCTCGAATTGCTCTAGATCACCCCTTGCTGCCATTCCTGATATAGCCTGTGTAGATGGGTAGCGATATAGATATAGTGATAGCAATGGTTCCGGGTTACCTGGCTGTGGTCCGGGTTGGAACCGACCTGGTGGGCCTAGTCTGGGTCAGGAACCGCCTAGGAACCCGAACAGGGTCACTAGCACCGGGTTGTTACCCAGACCGTGGTACCATTTTACAGTTCCTTCACCTCTGGCAGTACTTTGGCTGCAATTAAGTTTTTGAGTTCTGATTGTATCTTGACATGATCAATGAGTAGATTGTGCAGGTGTAGGAGCTCATTGACCTCCGGCATTCAGATTTGCGATGCGACCAATATTTGTTGAATCACTGTGAATTAATGCCAAATATGCTGCGAAATTCGCCGGTTTTCGATAGTGACTCAACAACTATTGGTCAGATTGCGAATCTGAAATCGGGAGGTGAAAGAGGGGCTAATACTGCACAATCGACGTATTGATCCTCTCACTATACGATCCGAACTCAGAAGCTTAATTGGAGACAAAGGTGTAAGGTTGAAATGTCGGGTTTTTGGTGATAAAACCAGCCCAATGGCAAAGGTCTGGGTTTCGTGTGGTGAAACCCGTTGTAACGGGCTGGTTCCGGGCTGGAACCGGACCCAGCACTGAACCAGGCATTTGGTACCATTCCTAACACTATATAGATACAGAGATATATAGATGAGAATACAAACAGAATACATGAGTATTAAAAATGGTTGAATGATATGTTATAGCTATGTTTTCCAGGCGCACCAGCAGTGTTCCCAAAGAAGATGTTGTTTTTCCCTGACTCATCTGCAGTGATTTGATGTGCTCCCAGGCTTGTCACTGGCGCTTCCAGTCTTGTCATCAGTGCTTCCAAGCTTGATGCCAGTGTACCCAGGTGTTGCCCTCGTTGTCACCACACCTCCTGCTGCTCACAGAGTTGCCGCCAGAGAATGGAGGTGGACCGGAAGGCCTCTGCATTGGTGCAGTCAACTCTGGGATTTGACCACCCTGTGATTCTAGCCTCACTACTCTCAAACACTCCCACAGGCTCCTAGTGACCTAATTACATTTTGCTGATGTTTTTTTCCTTGCTCACCCTGCATACTACTTAATACCTGCAGCTGAAGTGTAAAGCAATTGCACTGAAGATATAATTTTGACAGGGCAATGCTTGGCTTTGCTGTAAATGACTTTACATCTTACAGAGAGAGTCTATGGTGGGAATTTGTCACATGTCACAAGACATACTAGGAAAGTGGTTATATACACCAAATTCACTAACTGATGCGAATACAATGTCTGTGTTATGGCTGCCAGGTATCATGACAACTCAAGTTTCCTAAATTGAAGTAGAGTATGTAGTTAGTGTTGGCAATATGGAAATGGCACTTGTGCTTTTTACAGTGGGATGTGTATATTAGAATAACCTGTCACAGCAACCTGTCAGAGTACTTCAAAAGTTCAACCTTAACAGAATAAAGTTGTACTCAATTTGCATAGTGTACTCACAGCTGGGTTAAATATGTGATTGAGTTGGTTGGCTCAATGTTACAAACATATTGTAGTTTACAGTGTGGCCTGGGGAATGGCTAAATGAATCAAAGTCATTGACTGATTGAAGTTCACACTTTGGCCTGAAAAATGGGGTGATACTTCAGCTGATTGTGGCAACTATATGTTGGGAGTGTGTAGTATATATGTAGGTCCAGGAGTACAATAGTAGCACATTCACAGGCACTAGCATTCATACTCTGGTACCATATAGATTTCCATTCTTGGCCTGCAACATTTTCAACCAATCTGCCCTTCATTATGTGTACCATCAGACCACTCATTGGAAATGCTCAAACAGGGCAATGGTGGTTATTATTTGTTGGTAAATGAGATTGAGAGAGGGATGGCAACTACATATATTGACTTAGCAGCCATTCTTATCAAACACTTGCCAAGTCAACTCTGTAACTGAACACAATAGAGCATCCCTGTTCCGCACTGTGAGTGTCTCTTATACTGCCAATGTGAACACCCACTATTATCAAACTGGAACTTAGAACCAGGTGGCCTGTATATCTCTTCTCAAAGCACTTCTGTAGTTCAGGAGTGCAAATGCAATTGGTTCACTGTTTTGCATCTTCTGGGGTTAGTCTTAGCTTTGATCAGTATGAAATGATTTTGTTAATTTTAACATCTGAGTGCCCTTTTCATATGGTTTTACAATTAAGTTGACCACTATGAATTGGCGCCGTGATAGTGAAGTACTAGCAGTGTGAGAACTTTAAAGTACCCTAACTTGTAGAGATGTCACCTTGTTCAATAATGAAGACTTTGTGTCCACTTAGTATGGTCCTAGTACACACTTTGGAGAGTCTCTCCCAGAGCAGTGGTCATGTTGTAGTCAGAGTTGTTTTCAGCGGGATGCTGTTACAGGTTTCTGTCAAAGTGGCTGCTGTTAGAGGGCTACTGTCAAAGGGCTTCTGTCAAAGTGGCTACTGTAAGAGTGACTGCTATCAGAGTGACTGCTGTCAGTCTGGCTGCTGTCAGAGTCAACATCAGAACTAAGTGACATAATTTATCAAAACCTGTTAACAATACACCTCGATACCTTTCCAAAGCCCTACCTATTCCATCACCCATAACTCACCCACAACCCAGCCGAGCAAGCTGAGAAACCCAAACAAAGCCATATACCCCACAGAGCTAACTAGAAAACCCAAATAATTGTGAAAATCCAGAAACCAACCAAATAGGAAAATACATTCACTCCGACTAGAGATAAGTGTAGTATGATTCCCGAGTCACTATCATCCATTACATTGTTATATTGAGCTGACATGGCAGAGTACAGTGTCTATGGGGAAAACTCTGTAAATAACATATCTTATACTTGATTGTCATCAAGTTAAATGTACTCACTGGATGCATTCTGGAAAACCTCCAGGTCAGATACCGCTGGCGATTAATAGACCTGATAGGTATTTTCAATCAACAGATAGATAATTGAGAGGTTAACCGATTTTGTTGTTTGTTGCATTGGCCGCTGTACAATCCACTGAGCATGAAAATATACCAGATGTTCCTTCCTATAATATACACCCTGTCCTACCATAATGAACATTCAGCAATTGTAATATAAGTTCAAGTCATTATTGCATATCTGATAGGACAAGAATAGGATTCTCACCTGCCTATGGTTAATAAATAGCATCTCTTCAGAGGCTTACATATCTGCACTCATCCAACAACTGATAGCAATACAATACTAGTCTTAGGGGGTACAGTACGATGGACAAGTTAGTATCATTGTTATATAGTGAGTCAATGTCAGTGTTAATTGCCAGATTTTAAGACCCAGTGGACATGAGTGATAGAAAGTCTGAATGTAAAAAGAGGGCTAACCTGATTAAAGAGCCACTTGGGAACCAATATACCTACTGAATCATCTTCCCTTTGTTGTCTTTCGATGTCAAAGTGTTCCAGAGATAATGTGTAAGCCAAGCGAACATTGGAGCTGCAAACTGGAACACCGCCTGAATCAGACCAGATGTCATACCCTTGACTTCCCCGGGTGCAGGTATTCAAACTCTCATCCATTGGGCAGCATCTCTAAACACTGAACTTATTGTCCTCAGCATAATCAGGTACTGTCTGCACCCATCAGCAACTGTGGAATGTACTGCCCATAGTATTATCAAATGAGATATGTGCAGTTGCACTGATACAGTGCGAAGAAAACATATCACACCGACAAGGCATGTATATTGCCAGTCAGGACCAATCAGCTTCCCACTGCACATCGCTTTACTCTGCACAAAGGCAATCCTTGTAATTCTCCATCTACGCTACATGACGTTACTGTCTACCAAGGTAATGTAGAACCGCAAAGCTGCAGTGGATGTTGTAAATGAAACAAACCCAGTGCTGACAAGATTATACTATATGATAATGATTGGCTTTGGACTCTTGAATGGGATTTGGCTCTCCTATATTCACCATAGCATGAGTGTTTATGAATCCAACCAATTTTGCTAGCCAACAGTGTGCTGAGAGTAGTGCTGTGTGATTACTATATCGAATATTTTTGTGACCTTACTTCATTTCCCCACTGTACCAATCCGGGGAAATCCAGTACCACCTTTAGTCATTGTTGTGATGTCAACAAGCAATCTGAATTACAGGCCTTTTTTGTATGGATCAGCAACTGGTATAAATCTGTCACCATGTTCAGAAATTGATACATTTGTCCTATCTGGGACCCCATGGTTATCAATATCAGAAGTATAGCCAAATATATCTGGCAGCAGGTGAAATGTCAACCAGAATGAACTTACCAAATTACACAATATCCATCGCATGTCTTGGATGTTACTAACCCATGGGGTTGCCCACAACATCCATAAGTATTTCAGCTCCAGACTTAGTATATAGGATATCATATGCATAGTGTAATTATGGGAGTCCATTGTAACCATTGGAGCATTAGCCTCACTGAACTTGCCAATCTGAGTCCCACACATTCACAACTTGGGGGCCTCATCCAAGACAATGTGATATAACAGGCCAGTAACCCAAAGTTTTGAACCATTGGTTTCCCCTTGGCTGAACTGCATGTAGAAAGCCTGAATTGTCATAATCAAAACTATCCTCCATAGTTTGCTATGCAGACTGGCTCAAAACAATATCCTCCTCCAGGATAAAGAACCTTATTTGATATGTAGAGTTGACACGGTGAACTAAGTTACCACAACTTCCCATTCCTCCACCATCAGTTTAGATCTAATTCAACCCAAGCTGAAAGTAACCATAGCGATATGGATTCCAATTATACTATAGAATTAATGTTTCAAGGTTTACCTCCCAGAGAAGATCGTATAACTACTGTCAAACCATCTTGCCGATTTGTGCTAATGCATTGCAGTCATTGATGTCAGTCATATCATGGTCGAACACAGTGGACATATTCAGACTCTTGAATCAACATGGCTACTGATTTTGGGTAATGATCACTATAATACTTGAGCAAGCAATCTCTACCAATGCTCTGGAGTGGCAAAACTGAGTTTCATACAAGGCCTAATAAGTCAATCTAACATCAAGGCCTGGTTGATATATATTATGCTGAAGTATTGAAAGGACCATACAAAGCAGCTGATAAGGAAACAAGGTATTCTGTCTTCAGATTGAAACACTGAACAATCATTATAAATTGTCATAACTGCAAAATCATGCTAAATCTCTTTAAATATTCAACACATATAATCTAATCAACTTATGCAATACAGTCAAAAGAGAGTATTCATATTGATTTTCTGTGATCCAGATTGGTATTGATCAGGGTGCTGTACCATTTGGTGTTACTTTAATTGTTACTATTGAATACAAGATAAAGTCAATTAATATACACTCATTGGGTAAACTGCATGAATCCTCAGTTGGATGTTTCAATTTGTGGGAGAGCACCCACACCAGAAAAATGGAATACATTAGATTTAAACATTTCTTTGCAGGGAGTAATTGATGGAGACCAACTGCACAGTATTATATTGTACTAACTGTCAGAATGATCTACATATCTCTATGTTGTGGCTATAAATTAAAGTTTTAGGAGGTCATCATATTAAGATCTACATGCTGTATCGTATTACAATACTTGAAATAGTAATAGGGATTCGATTCATTTGTCAGTAGCATATTTGAGGTATACTGGCAACTTCTGGTTATGTAAAAATTGGGAAATTCCATTAATTCATAAAGTTAAATCAATTACTTTCAGGTACACAGAACAATCCCATACAGTGCTGGAATCTCATTATGACAGATTGAGAACAGCATATTCTACCACACAGGAATGTTGAGCTGGTCTGGGGGTTGTGATATGTACATAATGGATCTTGAGTTAGAGCACAGATATTTCTGGCTGATGATTGAAGTTCAGGTTAACTACAGATTAACAATCTAGACAAGTTTGATTGTTGTATGCTTGACACCACCAGCATATTGAATGCATATTGCCATCTATGTAAAGCAGCAATTCCGTATTTATGTGTGGTTTCAGTCCAGGAACTACTCAGAGTCACAAATCAACCACTGAATACATGTACCCACATCTTGGTGCTTTCAGATAATTCATTTTACATCAATTTTGGCATGTATTGTTCCTCTCTGAAAGTTTTTATATCAGTGGCAGCAGCACACGCAGATTGTTATCTTTCAGATACTACACATTCAGGTACATGTTGCTAATCCCACAAGTTGGCCTCAGCTAATATCTCAATACAAACCTTGTTGCTATAATGAAAACCTTCATGCAAATGCTTGTACCATTATCTCCATTGCAATTGGCCTATGCTGGATGGTAGCCACTGCACACGTAACCTTGAATGTGCTGTTTAAGTCAGTCAGTAAGTATACAAAACTGGATCTAGAGTAAGTATTATATTTGAACCCACAATTTGAAGATTCTAAAACCACTTCAGTTGTTTTTGCTCAATGAATAGAGTCCCAGCTTGAGAGACTGAATCCCACCAGAATGTTTCTACCTAGCTACTCTGCAGATAAACAGCAACTCTGACTCACCCCATACATTATACATTCTTACAGATGCTTATGTTGACAATACTTCTAATCCAAACTTGACTGGAAACTGACTCAATTTGAATTTTGCACCTCCAACAATCATATTTGCAAATGGCTTAATTAATTCAATATTCATCAACAGAGTTCAAACAGAGAGAATTGTGTAATGCAGTCTCTGTTCAGCGACTCAGTAGCAGACTGGTTTGGTGAAATGGTAGAGCTACAAGGCAAAGAGCCCATTGCCACTACTCTTTTCCACCTCTTGGGGCATCCAAAGTGAAAACATAAATAAAGGGCAGTTCTGCCAGAAGGGGAAGAGGAGGAGGGTAAGTGGATTTAATAGAATACCTGGCAGTGAGAAACAATGCAATTGTATAGACCTACAAAAACTTGATTACACCGTATGGGACTAGCACCTGGGAAATACAGAGTATGTACTTTGTTGTGTATATGAAGATGGATAATTGCTATCTACTCTAGGGTATTCCAAATATATCTACTTTCCTCCACCTAGTCAACCTTCATTATTCCTGTACATCTGGACAGCACCAACTCCCTGTCTTTTCCTGTCTCTGTCAGCGCTGGCGGTCAGAATCAGATTATCCCACCAGACAGGCAACTCTCACCCGCTACAGTTCCTGATGGGTTATAATTCGAATTGATCTTGCCCATACCTATCAGGTTACAGGCAAGATCCAAATTCAATGGTTGCATAAAGCTCACATTGTGATAAATTCTTAAGTTATACAATAGCAGGATCAGAGAACTCATGTAACTGGGAGCCAGCAATCCCAGTAATTATTATTTTTCTTGCATAACATATTAAGGTTCACTTCACCTCAATTCCCTAGAACTGCATGCAATTATTCATCTATCCACTTTAAAATAAACTTTCATGATATAATAATATTATTTTATACACTGCTGACATTCTCATTTTCTAAGTTATCTTAACTGTATAATAGCGATACTCATAATGAATTTGAACATAAATTATATGATATTTCCTAGATATTACTATGTCACATCTATATGTGAGTGAGGATTTATCTCCTATTTGGTAGCAATCTCAGACATAAATGAAAACTGAAATTGATTAGATTACCCCTGAATCTGTATTGTAACATACCATTCTCCCCTTCCATTGAATATCTCCATTGATATCCAGTACTTTCACTTTCTTATTCCGCATGCAATATTATTTTGAAGGATTCAGTAAACACATCCCAAATCCAAACCAAAAAGTGAAGTTTTGCCAACATGATCAGCTTATCAACTATTGTGATATATGCTGCAGCATGACACAACAGAATATAATAAGCATTGGATATCCTTCCGACTGATGCACAGCCTATGGAGATTTATATTTACTTTCTAAGAATCATACACTCAGTTTGAAATTGTGGTACTTAACCTTCACCCATATACCTACATCCCAATACTATCCAAATTGGTCAGATTCTCTATATGCCAACAATTCTTTGCAAGCGGTCACCACAAATGGTTGAGGTTCAGGCATAATTACCTTGTGTGGAAAAGTTATATGCAGAGCCAATTGTATGTAATCAATTTTTCTGGCCTCAATTTGACTACCCCCATGAGTGTGTCAATGATACTACCTTGCTGATATTTCCAGATCTTCCTGTTCATCAGGGTCAATTCCAGGTGTATCGGCTTATACTAATCTCCCATGTTGGCAGCAATAGATCACATGATATAACTGGTAATATTTGGAATTGGGTATTAGAAATCCTTCTTTACTGGTACACCTGACACTTCCTAAATTTCAACAATCCACAGGAATCCATATTATTGATAAGAACCACAAAAGATCGGAAGAGC